>Ga0265295_1006940_pt1 | contig 13360 bp, 13 predicted proteins | sample Munlansysbiofilm_FD_192503 | JGI IMG/M metagenome (GOLD analysis project Ga0265295, IMG submission 192503) | Leachate microbial communities from a municipal landfill in Southern Ontario, Canada - Methane capture system biofilm | ecosystem: Engineered > Solid waste > Landfill > Unclassified ... | reverse complement strand
GCAACACACGGGTCAAGATCGCCTGGCTGGCACCAGGCGCTTCCGGGCGCAGCATGCCCCCCCTGATCCTGAAACACACCGAACTGCCCAGCCTGCCCGCACGCCTGGGATTCGCACCGCATCGCATCCTGGGGGCCAACGTCGCAGGCACCGGCGTGCGCGATGCCCTGGAACACACCTGCCAGACAGCCTGGGGCCTGCCCGTGCGCTGGCTCGACAGCCGCGACGGATGCCATCTGCTGCTGAATGGCTATTGTCAGCCTGACCGGCTGGGCGCCGACCGCTGGCTGGGCCTGCTGGGCCTGCTGCAGCACATCCGCAATGATCCCGCCTGGCAGGCTGGCGCCCCATGCATCCTGGCCAGTTTCGGCACGGCCACCACGGTCGATACCCTGGCCTGGCGTCCCCAGGCCAGCGGCAAACGCCGGCCCGCCTTCATCGGCGGGCTGATCCTGCCTGGGGCCGCCCTGATGGCCCGCAGCCTGGCGCAGGGCACCGCCAACCTGCCCCTGGCCCAGGGCCGGCCGGACGCTTTCCCGACCGACACCGATACCGCCATCGCCAGCGGCATCGCAGCCGCCCAGGCCGGGGCACTGCTGCGCCAATGGCAACTGGCTGCCGATACCTGCCCCGGCGCGCCACCACTGCTGTTCGTCAGCGGCGGCGACTGGCCGCGTATTCAGGCAGAATTGACGGTCGCACTGGCACGCACGGCCCCGACCGCCGCACAGCCACGTTGGCTGGACAGCCCTGTGCTGGACGGACTGGCCAGTCTGGCGCATCCGGACGATCCGCAGGACGCGTCGCCGGGCCGGCCGACACAAGACGCAAGCCGCTGAGACCCACTGATATACTGGCGGACATTCTTTTCTCCATCCCGACCAGAACATGCGTTTCCTGCTGACCCTCGCCATCATCGCCAACCTGGCGCTGCTGGCCTACGGCCAGGGCTTCTTCGGCCCGCCGCCGGCCGAACAGGGGCGCACACCCCGGCCACTGTCACAGCGCAACCAACAGGCCCTGGTCCTGGGCGCGCCCATGCCTCCTGAAATTTCCCAGCAATGAAACCCATCCGCAAGGCCGTCTTTCCTGTCGCAGGCCTGGGCACCCGTTTCCTGCCGGCCACCAAGGCCATGCCCAAGGAAATGCTGCCGGTCATCGACAAGCCCCTGATCCAATACGCCGTCGAAGAAGCCCTGGCCGCCGGCATCACGGAACTGATCTTCGTCACGGGCCGCCACAAGCGGGCCATCGAGGACCATTTCGACCGCACGCCCGAACTCGAAGCCGAACTGGAATCCAAGGGCAAGCAAGCCCTGCTGGAAACAATCAAAACGATTCTGCCGCCGCACGTCCATTGCATCTACACCCGCCAGGCCCAGCCCCTGGGCCTGGGCCACGCCGTGCTGTGCGCCGAACCCATCGTCGGCAACGAACCCTTTGCCGTATTGCTGGCCGATGACCTGCTGGATGCCGACACATCCGTCACGCGCCAGCTGGTGGACGCGGCCCATCAGCACGACGGCAGCGTGCTTGCCATCCAGACCATCGACCCGGCCGATTCCCGTAAATACGGCATCATCGCCGGCACGGCCATCGACTCGCGCAACACGCGGGTCGAACAGATCGTGGAAAAACCCGCACCACAGGACGCGCCATCGAACCAGGCCGTCGTGGGCCGCTACATCCTGGAACCCGAAATCTTCGATCACCTGCGCCGCACCCAGGCCGGGGTCGGCCACGAAATCCAACTCACGGACGCTATTGCCGATCTACTGAAGCAACGCCGCGTGCTGGCCCACCGCTACAGCGGCACCCGCTACGACTGCGGCAACAAGGAAGGTTTCTTTCAGGCCACGATCGCCCTGGGCAAGAAATACCACGGCCTGGAACCTTCCGCCTGATCCCCGACAGAGGATTCGGGCAACTGGCATCAGACCCTCGGTAAACGCCGCCCCCTCTGCTCCAGCAGGGTCTCGATGCCGTTCACCACACGCGCCACAGCACCCGCATGCTGCCGGACCCAATCGCGGGCCGCTTCGCCCATGCGGTGCAAGCTGGCGGGATCGTCCAGCCAGCGCAGGGCCTGACGCAGGGCCTGGTCCGGGTCGTTCGCCCGGGCAATGGCGCCCGCCGCCAGGGCGTCTGCGACCGCCTGCTCGAAATGGGCGGTATGCGGCCCCACCAGAACCGGCCGTCCCTGGGCGCTGGCCTCGATGAAATTCTGTCCTCCCAGCGGGGCAAAGCTGCCCCCCACGATGGCCACCTGGGCGCAGGCGTAGTACCAAGCCATTTCCCCGAGCGTGTCGCCCAGCACCACATCCACGTCCCGGCAGGCTTCAACGGCCGGGCTGCTGTCATCGCCCAGATCCAGCAACCGGCTGCGCCGCACGTGGGACAGGCCGGCGGCGCGCAGCAACTCGGCCGCCTGCTCGAAACGCTCTGGATGGCGCGGCACCAGCATGAACAGCCAGGGCGGGCCGGAATCGTCGCCCCGGGCGCGCCGCTGCCCGACCTGCTGGCGAATGGCTTCGACAAAGAGCGCGTCTTCGCCTTCGCGGGTGCTGGCGATCACCACGATCCGCCTGCCCAAGCGGGCGGCAAAACCGGTACCGCGTGCGATCCGTTCGCTGTCCAGCGGCAGATCGAACTTGAAATTGCCCGATACGGCAACTTGCCGCGCACCGGCCCGTTCCAGCCGCCGGGCATCTGCCAGGGACTGGGCATAAGTCCGCGCCAGAGCACCGTAGGCGGGCCGCAACAGCGCCCCCAGCCTGAGCGTGCCGCGCAATGAAGATGCCGACATGCGGGCACTGGCCAGCACCAGCGGCACATCGGCGGCCACTGCCGCATGCACCAGATTGGGCCAGACCTCGCGTTCGATCAGAACACCCACTGCGGGCCGGTAATGGCGCATGAAACGCCGCGTCGCCCCCGGAAAATCATACGGCAGCCAGTCCTGGCGCAAGCGCCCTGCGGCGCGTTCTGTCGCATAGACGCGTGCCCCTTCGGCCCAGCCGGTGGCCGTCAGGTGCGTCAGCAGCACCGTGTGCCCGCGTTCCAGCAGCGCCTGGATCAATGGATGGGCCGCCCGGGTCTCGCCCAGGCTGACGGCATGGATCCAGATGGCGCCAGGGCCATCCCCAGTCCGCCCATAATGACCGAAGCGTGTCGCCCCCAGCACGGCCCAGCGGCCGCCGGCACGGCGGGCGCGCAGCGCCATCCAACCCAGCAGCAAGGGGGACAAGATGCGCAGCAACAAAGAATACAGTGTGCGCATCACGCGCCTCCGCGGGCCTCGTCCAGGGCTTCGGCAATGGCGGCCCGCACGCGGCCTGCGTCAGGCGCCTGGCCACGTTCACCGAGACTGGCAGTGTAGGCCGGCCCCTGCAACGGGGTGCGCACCGGAGTCGAGGCCTTGTAGATGCCGATGGTAGGGCGGCCCAGCCCTGCGCTCAGGTGCGTCAGGCCGCTGTCCAGGCCCACCATGATCCGCGCCCGGGCAAGCTGGTCCGCCACCTGGCGCAATCCCATGCGGGGCAGCACGATCGCATCCGCCCGCCCCCGGATCAGTTCCTGCGCACGTGCCTGCTCGGCGTCGTTTCCGGCCAGCAGCCGCAGCGCCAGGCCGCGTCCCTGCAGGTCATCAAAGACCTGCTGCCAATCTGCATCCGGCCAGAGCTTGTCGTCGCGACTGGCCGAGGGCATGATCAGAGCGGCCGGTTCGATCGCGACCCCATCGGTCAAGGCCTGCAACCCGAAATCCGGCGCGCCTTCGAGCGCATAGCCAAACGTGGCCGCCGCCAGCGTGCGCTGGCGAATGATGGCCGGCTGCCAGAATTCGACCCGATGGCGCACATCGTAGAACAGCGAAGCCAGCGGTTCCCGCGCGGACTTCCAATCCAGTCCATGGCGCACGCCGTGCGTCTGGCGCACCAGCCAGATCGATTTCATCAGGGCCTGCATGTCCAGGACGATGTCATAGCGGCGCGCACCCAGGACGGCCCGCAGGGCCGCGCGTTCACGGCGGGTTTCGGCAGCCCACCAGTGCTTGCGCCAGCGCCGATGCGCGACCGGAATGACCTCATGCACGGCCGGATGCCAGGATGGGATATCGGCGAACGATTCCTCGGCCAGCCAGTCGATGACGGCACCCGGCACATGCCGGGCAATGTCGGTGATGGCGGGCAGCATATGCACCAGATCCCCGAGCGAGGACGTGCGTACGATGAGAATGCGGGTCGTCATGGCGCGATTATAGGGCCGGCCCAGGGCACCCGGACGGGCGTGCTACGATCAGCACACCATCCCGCCGCCCGCGCCGCGCGGCCTGCCCGGAGCCCCCGATGACCTGCTACACCCTGGGAACCCTGACCCCGCACATCGATCCATCCGCCTTCGTGGCGACCGAAGCCACCCTGATCGGCGCCGTCACGCTGCAAGCCGGCGCCAGTGTCTGGCCCGGCGCCACGATCCGCGCTGACAACGAACCCATCGTCATTGGCGAAAACAGCAATATCCAGGAAGGCGCAGTCCTGCATGTGGACCCAGGCAAGCCACTGCGCATCGGCCGTCACGTCACGGTCGGCCACCAGGCCATGCTGCACGGCTGTACGGTCGAGGACGGCGCCCTGATCGGCATCCAGGCCGTGGTCCTGAACGGCGCCGTGATCGGCCGCCACTGCCTGGTCGGCGCCGGCGCCCTGGTGACCGAAGGCAAGGTCTTCCCCGAACGCTCCCTGATCCTGGGCGCCCCGGCCAAGGCCGTGCGCACGCTCAGCGACGACGAGGTCGCCAACCTGGAAAACAGCGCCCGCAGCTACGCGGATCGCGCGCAGCAATACCGCACCACCTTGCGCCCTCTGTAAAAGCTACGCCCGCCGCAACCCGCGATACAGGCGCTCGTAGCGCGCCACCATGGCGGCCACCGCATAGTCCCGCTGGACCATGGCCTGCGCCCGTGCGCCCATGGCGCGCGCGGCGTCCGGGTGCGCCAGCACCCAGGTGATGCGACGGGCAAGCGCCGCCGCATCGCCCGCCGGCACCAGCAGCCCCCGATCCGGTGCCAGGATTTCCCGATGCCCGCCCACATCAGTTGCCACGATCGGCAACCCGACCAGGCAGGCATCCAGCACGCTGGTACCCAGGGCTTCGAAGCGCGAACTGCTGACGTAGACATCGGCCAGCGCCAATGCATCGGCCACATGCGGCAGGAAACCCGCGAACCGATAATGATCTGCCAGGCCCAATTCGGCCACCCGTGCGCGTGCGGCATCCGCAGCGGCACCGTCGGCACCGCAATGCAGGCACAGCACATCCGGATGGGTGCGGCGCAGGATATCGACTGCGCCGATCAGGGTCAGTGGATCCTTTTCAGGGCTGAGCGCCGCCGCCGTGACCAGCACCCGCCGGCCATCCAGGCCGAAGCGCGTCCGCAGATCATGCATGCGACGGGAGTCGGTCGGCTCGGCCTGGACCGCGCTGGGAACGACGACCACGGACAGACCCAACGCCCGGGGCGCCGCCGCCGCAGCCTCGCTGATTGCCACCAGCGCATCGGCCTTGGCCCATTTCCAGCGGTGGCGGCCTTCCGTGCCCGCAGCATCGAACGCCGTGCGGCGCGTAAAGACCAGAGCGGCACGCAACAAGGGCCGCAGCGCCGCCAACAGGCTCATGGTCTGGGCCGTCTGCGCATGCAGCACATCGAAGCGCTGGCCCTTGGTCAGCAGAATGCGCACCAGACCCAGAGTCCCCCCGCACTCGAACACCGGAATGCCTGCCGCAACCGCCCGTCTGGCCAGTGGACCACCAGCCCGCGCCGCCAGCGCGACCTCATGGCCGCCCGCCCGCAGGCCGTCCAGGGTCAGCAGGGTCTGCCGTTCGCCTCCCCGCCAACCTTTTTCCAGGTTCAGGTGCAGGATGCGCATGAAGCCGTCCGGGTGCCGGGCCTGCCAGGCCGCTAGGCCTTGCGTGTCGGCCGTTTCCAACCCGGCACGGACTGTTGTCGCACCCGCGACAGGGTCAGTTCGCCGGCGGGCGCGTCCTTGGTCAGGGTCGTGCCGGCCCCCAGCGTGGCGCCCTTGCCGACGCGCACGGGCGCGATCAGCTGCGTATCGGATCCAATGAACGCATCGTCTTCGATCACGGTCTGGAACTTGTTGACGCCATCGTAGTTGCAGGTGATGGTGCCCGCGCCGACGTTGACGCGCTCGCCGATCTCTGCATCGCCCAGATATGCCAGGTGATTGGCCTTGGAGCCCCGGCCCAGGCGGGTCTTTTTCAGTTCGACGAAATTGCCCACATGGGCCTGCGGGCCGATGTCCGCCCCCGGCCGCAGACGGGCATAGGGCCCGATCCGGGCGGCTTCGCCCACCTGGGCGCCTTCGACATGGGTATAGGCATCCACCACGCTGCCCGCGTCGATGCGCGCATCACGGATCACGCAGTGCGGCCCGATGCGCACACCGTCGGCCAAGTGCACCTGGCCCTCGAACACGCAGCCCACATCGATGAAGACATCCCGTCCGCACACCAGTGAACCCCGCAGATCGAAGCGCGCCGGATCGGCCAGGGTGACACCCTGTTCAAGCAGTACGCGCGCCTGCTCGCCCTGCCAGATGCGTTCGAGCTGAGCCTGCTGGACACGGCTGTTGACCCCCAGGGTTTCCCAGCTGGCGGTGGGCTGGGCGTGCGACACGGGCACGCCGTCGGCGACGGCCAGACCCACGATGTCGGTCAGATAGTATTCGCCCTGGGCGTTGCGATTGTCGATCCGACCCAGCCAATCCCGCAGCGCCGCCGTAGGCGCGGCCAGGATGCCGGTGTTGACCTCGTTCAGGGCCCGTTCTGCGGCGCTGGCATCCTTGTGCTCGACGATGCGGCAGATGCGGCCCTGGCCGTCACGCACAATGCGCCCATAGCCCGTGGGGTCGGCCAGCGTTTCGGTCAGCAGTGCCAGCCCCTTGCCGCGGGCCTGCAGCAACGCCCGCAAGGTATCCGCGCGCACCAGCGGCACATCACCATACAGCACCAGGCTGACATCATCCGTACCGTCTTCCAGCAACTGCGGCAGGGCCTGCATCACGGCATGGCCTGTCCCCAGTTGAGGCTGCTGCAGGGCAAAGCACAGATCCTGCCCGGCAAAAGCCGCCTGGACACGGTCGGCCCCGTGGCCGGTCACAACCACGATCCGGTCGGGCGACAGGGCACGCGCCGAATCCAGGACATGGGCCAGCATGGGTTTGCCGGCGATCGGGTGCAGGACTTTGGGCAAATCCGACTGCATGCGTTTGCCCAGGCCGGCGGCCAGAATGATGATGTTCAGCATGAAAAGACGCGTGGTGTTGGAATCAAAGGACCTGGTCTTGTTGAGTGATCGAGCCAACCCCGGCCTAGGCGGTGCGGGTGCGCCGGGCGGTTTTCTTGGCTGCGGTCTTTTTGGCCGCAGTTTTCTTGGCTGGTGTCTTGCGCGCCGTTGCCGTCGCTTGCTTGCGAGCCGCAGCGCGCCCGACAGCAGCGGCCGAGGCCTGCTCGGCAGATTCAGCGACCCCTTGCAGGCCGGCCGCCGTCGCAGATGCCAGTTGTTCGAACTGCTGCTGCACCAGGTTCCACCAGTCGCCCGCTGCACGGGCATAATCGGCGCCGACCGTATCCGTCTCGCTGGCGGGATCTGCCGCCGCACCCGGGAAGGCGCCACCGGCAAAGGATTTCAGGGTGCTCAAGGTGCTGCGCTGGATCTCCAGGCCCTGGATGGTGTTGGCCAGCATCGTGGCGTTCAGTTGCAGCCAGTTCTGCACCGTCTGCAATTCACGAATGCGCCGGTCAAGGTCTTCCAGCGACATCGGTGTCAGTTGCGCGGCGTCCAGGCCACCGGCCCCCGCCATGTTCTGCCAGGCCTGCCGCATCATGTCCAGGCCGGCGAACAAAGGATTGCGCGCGGCTTCGCCCTGCTGGCCGAACCCAGGGAGCACGAAAGGGTTGGGGGAATCTTGTGCCATGATGGATTGCCTCCGCCGGCGCCATGCCGGAATGATTGAATCAGAGCCCGTTCACGCCCGCGCACTGGGTGCTGCGCAGGACACAGCCAGCAGGCGATGCCGCAACGAATCCAGAATGGCCAGTTCGGCCTCGAGCGTGAAGGCGCCACGGGTGATCATATCCCACAGTTCCGCCATCGCCAGGCAGCGGAACTCGATGACCTCACCGTCCAGGTTCCTGGGCACGGCGCCCGCATCCAGCACGCAATCGCTGAGCAGCACGTTTTCGACCTGGTAGCCGTCTTCCAGGCGGCGGTGCATGCGCAGCACCGTCCGCAACGGGCCGTGGGCGGCCAACGCCACGGCCGGCAAGCCGGCCTCTTCGAATGTTTCGCGCAGCAGCGCGGATTCCGGGTCTTCACCGGCGGCCACCAACCCGCCAGCCAGGGTATCCCACAGCCCCGGATCGGTGGATTTGTTCAAGGCGCGGCGCGCCACCCACAACCGCCCGTCAGGCGACCAGCCGTTCAGGTGCACGGCCTGCGTGAGCAGCCCCAGAGGCCGCACGGCACCTCGTTCGATGCGGCCCAACTGCCGGCCTTCGGCCATCACATCCAGCAATTCGTCGCGCCAGGCGCGGATGCAGCCCGCATCCCGCAAGGCCAGCGCCACCCCACGCAGTACGGCATCCAGGGTCAGCCGCGCGGCAGGCGCTGCAGTGAAATGCACGGCCTCGGGCTCGACATGGACCCCCGGCAACCCGGCGACCGCCGCCAGCGCGACCGGCCCGATCCAACCGCCGACCCGACCACCGACCGTGGCTGGACGAGCGCCCACGGGCGGCAACTGCTGGGCACGACGAACCAGGCGCGCATTGCGCGCCTGCAAATCGTTCAAGGCAAAAGCCGCAGAGGAAAAACCCATCCGCGCATTGTAGTGGATGAGATCGGACACGTGACAGTCCCCTGCGGACTGTCACGTGCCGATCGAATCCGAGCCGCTTGCAAGCGGCGAGGTGGAGAGCTGTGCCAACCGACGTCACACCGCCGATCGAATCCGAGCCGCTTGCAAGCGGCGAGGTGGAGAGCTGTACCAACCGACGACACACCGCCGATCGAATCCGAGCCGCTTGCAAGCGGCGAGGTGGAGAGCTGTGCCAACCGACGTCACACCGCCGATCGAATCCGAGCCGCTTGCAAGCGGCGAGGTGGAGAGCTGTGCCAACCGACGTCACGTGCCGATCGAATCCGAGCCGCTTGCAAGCGGCGAGGTGGAGATTGGTGTAAACCCGGAAAAGCCGCTGGATACGGCGGGACCCCGCCTGTACAAGCCCAAGCCAGTGGCTATAATCATTTCAGGCTTATAGGATTCCCTGGCCGCAGCACCCGCAGTTCATTTTAAGGCCTGGAAGCCCTGCCATGTGTGCGAAACCCGGTTGCTCTCCCGCTCTTCATTGATGAAGATCAACCGGATCTGAGAAAAATAAACGCCAACCAAAGGGACAACATGAAGATGGTCAGAGGGACGTTGGGCATGATCGCGCTGTCTTGGATGACAGTCGCCCAGGCGCGGGTTCAAGACATGCCGGGAGGGCCGGGAGTCAATCAGCTCAATCTTCACACCGGCGTCACACCCATCGCGCGGGACATCTATTCCCTGCACTGGATGATGCTGATCATCTGTACGCTGATCTTCATCGGTGTGTTCGGCGTCATGCTGTATTCCATCGTCCGCCACCGCAAGGACAGGGGCTACAAGGCCGCCAAGTTCGAAGAACACCTGGGCCTGGAGCTTACCTGGACGGTGATCCCTTTCCTCATCATCATCGGCATGGCCATCCCGGCCACCCGTACCGTGGTCGCCATGAAGGACACCACCAGCGCCGACCTGACCATCAAGGCCACCGGCTACCAGTGGAAGTGGGGTTATGAATACCTCGACGGCCCAGCCACTGGCGTGCACTTTCTATCGAACCTGGCCACGCCGCAGGATCAGATCGACGGCAAGGCACCCGTCAGCAACACCTATCTGATGGAAGTCGATCAGCCCATGGTGGTGCCGGTCAATCAGAAAGTCCGCGTCGTGCTGACGGCCGCCGATGTGATCCACGCCTGGATGGTGCCCGAACTCGGCGTCAAGCAGGATGCCATCCCCGGATTCCTGCGCGACACCTGGTTCCGCGCCGACAAGCCCGGCACCTACCGCGGCCAATGCGCCGAACTCTGCGGCAAGAACCACGCCTACATGCCCATCGTGGTCGAAGTGAAGTCCCAGGAAGACTACGCCAAATGGGCCGCAGACCAGAAGGCCGCCATGCTGGCCGCCACCGAGGACCCGAACAAGACCTGGTCCAAGGACGAATTGCTCGCCAAGGGCAGGCAAGTCTTCGCCACCAACTGTGTGGCCTGCCACCAGGCCAACGGCCAGGGCATCCCGGGCACGTTCCCGGCGCTGAACGGGGATACCAAATTCGTGCTGGCGCCGATGCAAGGCCAGATCGAAACGGTGCTGAACGGCCACCCGGGCACTGCGATGGCGGCATTCCGCGACCAGCTCAGCGACACCCAGATCGCTTCGGTCATCACCTACACGCGCAACGCCTGGGACAATGTCGGCAAGGGCCCCGACCCCGTCGTCCAGCCCTCGGACGTCAAGGCCCTGCGCTGACCCGGACTGCAACCCACACGGCGAATTCACACGATATTTCCTCGCGCCGCATTGACAGGGGCGCGCCCCAGGAAGGAGACATTCAATGAGCAGCGTCACAGTCGACCACATCCCGCCCCACGCCGGGCATGACGAACACGCCCACCACGTCCCGCGCGGCTGGCGACGCTGGGTGTTCGCCACGAACCACAAGGACATCGGCACGATGTACCTGATCTTCTCGTTCTGCATGCTGATGGAAGGCGGCACGCTCGCCCTGCTGCTGCGCACGGAACTGTTCGAACCCGGCATCCAGTTCTTCCAGCCTGAGCTCTTCAACCAGTTCACGACCATGCACGGGCTGATCATGATCTTCGGCGCGATCATGCCTGCGTTCGTAGGCTTTGCCAACTGGATGATCCCGCTGCAGATCGGCGCATCCGACATGGCTTTCGCGCGGATGAACAATTTCAGCTTCTGGCTGCTGCCCGTGGGCGCGATCCTGCTGACGGCCTCGTTCTTCGTGCCGGGCGGGGCCAATGCCTCGGGCTGGACCATGTACGCGCCGCTGTCGCTGCAGATGGGGCCGGGCATGGATTTCGCGATCTTCGCCGTGCACATCCTGGGCGCATCATCCATCATGGGCGCGATCAATATCATCGTCACCATCCTGAACATGCGCGCGCCCGGCATGACACTGATGAAGATGCCGCTGTTCTGCTGGTCCTGGCTGGTCACGGCCTATCTGCTGCTGGCCGTGATGCCCGTGCTGGCCGCCGCCGTCACCATGCTGCTGACCGACCGCCATTTCGGCACCCACTTCTTCAATGCCGCCGGCGGCGGTGACCCCGTGCTGTACCAGCACGTGTTCTGGTTCTTCGGCCACCCCGAGGTCTACATCATGATCCTGCCGGCCTTCGGGATGGTGTCGCAGATCGTGCCGACGTTCGCGCGCAAGCGGCTGTTCGGCTACGCGTCGATGGTGTACGCCATCTGCGCCATCGCAATCCTGTCGTTTCTGGTGTGGGCGCACCACATGTTCACCACGGGCATGCCGGTCACCGCCCAGCTTTTCTTCATGTACGGCACGATGCTGATCTCCATCCCCACGGGGGTCAAGGTCTTCAACTGGACGGCCACCATGTGGCGGGGATCCATGACCTTCGAGACGCCGATGCTGTTTGCCATCGGTTTCATCTTCGTGTTCACCATCGGCGGCTTCACCGGCCTGGTGCTGGCGGTCGCGCCGATCGACATCCAGGTCCAGGACACCTATTACGTGGTGGCGCACTTCCATTACGTGCTGGTGGCCGGTTCGCTGTTCGCCCTGTTTGGCGCCACCTACTACTGGCTGCCGAAATGGTGCGGCCACATGTACGACGAACGCCTGGGCAAATGGCATTTCTGGATGACGATGATCTCGTTCAACATCACCTTCTTCCCGATGCATTTCCTCGGCCTGGCCGGCATGCCGCGCCGCTACGCGGACTACGCCGCGCAGTTCACCGATTTCCACCAGATCGCCACCATTGGCGCATTCTGGTTCGGCCTGTCGCAGCTGCTGTTCGCCTACATCGTGATCAAGGCATTCCGCGGCCACGGAGCCCCGGCGCCCGCCAATCCCTGGGAAGGCGCCGAAGGACTGGAATGGACGGTGCCTTCGCCCGCCCCCTACCATACGTTCGTGACGCCGCCCCAGTACGAGGCCAGCCACTGAGATGCGTGACATGACGCCCGAACAACGCCGCCGCAATCGTCGCCTGGGATGGATCCTGGCCCTGTGTGCCTTCGCCATCCTGGTATGGACCTTCGTGCGCGCAAACCTGTACGGAGTCGGATCATGACCAAACCACGCAACACCTTCCTGCGTTCGATGCGCACGGTCGCCTGGGCATTCCTGGGCCTGCGCAAACGATCCGGCCACGATGAAGACCTGTCGCACTTGCGGCCGGCCCATCTGATCGTGGCGGGCCTGATCAGCGGGGCCGTGTTCGTATTGCTGCTGATACTGGCCGTGCGCCTGGCGACGGCCTAGAAGACAGAAGACCCAGAGGAGAGACACGATGACGACCGCCCCGATGACCCATGCCGGCGAAGCACCCTACTATTACGTCCCGCCGAATTCGGTCCACCCGATCCGAGCCAGCCTGAGCCTGCTGGCCACCTTGGTGGGTGCGGCCCTGTGGATCAACAGCTACGCGATCGGATCCTGGCTCTTCCTGGCCGGCATCCTGTGCCTGTTCATCGTGCTCTACGGCTGGTTCGGCGACGCCATCCGCGAATCCGAAGACGGCATGAACAGCCAGCGCATCGATCATTCCTACCGCTGGAGCATGATCTGGTTCATTTTTTCCGAAGTCATGTTCTTTTCGGCATTCTTCGGTTCACTGTGGTACACCCGCGAGGTCTCGACGCCCTGGCTGAGCAGCCTGGACACCCAGACCCTGCTGTGGCCGGGTTTCAACGGCACCTGGCCGAACCTGGGCCCCGCAGGCACGGTTGCCCCCTTCCAGACCGTCGGACCGTTCTGGCTGCCCACCATCAATACCGCGCTGCTGCTGTCCTCTGGCGTCACCTTGACCATCGCCCACCACGCCCTGCGCGCGGCGCACCGATCCAAGGCGATTTTCTGGCTGGGCCTGACGGTGATCCTGGGCTTCACCTTCGTCGCCTGCCAGGCCTATGAATACCATCACGCCTATACCGAACTGAACCTGCGCTTCACGTCGGGCGCCTCC
>Ga0265295_1006938_pt1 | contig 13363 bp, 13 predicted proteins | sample Munlansysbiofilm_FD_192503 | JGI IMG/M metagenome (GOLD analysis project Ga0265295, IMG submission 192503) | Leachate microbial communities from a municipal landfill in Southern Ontario, Canada - Methane capture system biofilm | ecosystem: Engineered > Solid waste > Landfill > Unclassified ... | reverse complement strand
ATGGATTAATAATATAGATGGGGTATCTACAAGCGTTATACCCATAGGTGATGGCCTAGCCTTAACTTACAAGGAGGAAATTGATTGAAAAAAATAGAATTATTAGCCCCCGCAGGTGACTTAGAAAAATTAAAAATGGCAATTTTATATGGTGCAGATGCAGTTTATTTAGGGGGAGAGGCCTTTGGCCTTAGGAAGGCATCAAAGAACTTTTCAATAGATGAAATAAAAGAAGGGGTAGAATTTGCCCATGAAAGAGGAAAAAAGGTTTATATAACCTTAAATATAGTACCCCACGATGAAGACTTAGTAGGCCTTGAAGGCTATCTTGAAGATTTAAACAATATAAGAGTAGATGCCCTAATAGTATCAGACCCAGGTATGTTTGCTATTATTAAAAGAACTTTACCTCAAATGGAAATCCATATTAGTACCCAGGCTAGTGTTACAAATTATGAAACAATAATGTTTTGGTATGGTTTAGGGGTAAGAAGGGTTGTTTTAGCAAGGGAGTTAAGCCTAGATGAAATTACAAGCATAAGTAAAAGATTACCAAAAGATATGGAAATTGAAGCCTTTGTCCACGGGGCCATGTGCATGTCCTATTCAGGCAGGTGTTTAATTTCAAATTACATGGTAGGAAGAGATGCAAATAGGGGGGACTGTGCCCAGCCTTGTAGGTTTAAGTACTATGTTATGGAAGAAACAAGGCCAGGCCAATACTTTCCAATAGTAGAAGATGATAAGGGGACCTTTCTTTTTAACTCAAAGGACCTTGCTATGATAGAACACTTGCCAAGTGTTATTGAAGCTGGCATATCTAGCTTAAAAATTGAGGGAAGGGTAAAAAGCTCCTACTATGTGGCAACTGTTGTCAGGGCCTATAGGATAGCCCTAGATGAATACTTAAAGGATAAGGAAAACTACAAGTATAAAAAAGAGTGGATGGATGAAATAAGAAAGGTTAGCCATAGGGACTTTACAAGTGGCTTCTTTTTTGGCAATCCACAAGAAGAAGGGCAAATATATGAAACAAGCTCCTACCTTAGGGGCTATGACTTTGTAGGTATGGTCCTTGATTATGATAAGGATAAAAAGCTTGCTACAGTTGAACAAAGAAATAGGATTTTTAAGGGAGATAAGTTAGAGTTTTTCGGACCAAATAAAGATTTCTTCATTCAAGAAATAAAAGAAATGTGGGATGATAAGGACAATAAAATTGATGTTGCCCCCCATGCCCAGCAAATTATAAAAATCAGGGTAGATAAAGATGTTTCAAGGTATGATTTAATAAGAAAAGAGAGAGAGGATTAGGTATGAAAAATCCAATTCTAATAGGCATCTCAGGTGGGACTGGGTCTGGCAAGTCAACTGTTACAAAGGAAATCTTTAAATCAATCACAGATAAAAATGTAGCAGTTATAGAACAAGACTCCTACTACAAGGACCAAAGCGACCTAAGTTTAAAGGAAAGAATTAAAACCAACTACGACCACCCCTTTGCCTTTGACAATGAGCTTCTTATAAGTCACTTAAAAAAGCTTATGAAAAATGAACCCATAGAAAAGCCCATATACGACTTTGAAAACCACAACCGGAAAAAAGAAACCATCCATGTAGAACCAAGACACATAATTATCCTTGAAGGTATCCTTATCCTTTATGATGAAGAGTTAAGGGACCTTTTAGATATAAAAATCTTTGTAGATACAGATTCTGATGTTAGGGTTATAAGAAGAATCCTTAGAGATATTAAAGAAAGAGGAAGAACCCTAGACTCAGTAATATTACAATACATGAACACAGTAAGACCAGCCCACCTACAATTTGTAGAACCCACAAAAAGATACGCAGATATAATAATCCCAGAAGGAGGCCACAACAAGGTCGCCATAGACATAATCGTAGCCAAGGTAAATGATATAATAAAAGAAAAGTAAGGGTAAGTCATAGTGGTGATTGTCATTCCGAATGAAATGAGGAATCTTTTGTTTTAAAAAAACAAGATCCTTCGCTCCGCTCTGGATGACAAACCCTTTACGATCTTGAACTATTTATCTAACCCCCAGGCCTATCTAAATCTTTTTTACCAGAATTATTGAATAATCGTAGGGGTAAACGACTCTGTTTACCCGCCCTACCACAACAAGCCATGACCAGATTCCCTCATCCCAACAATTACTCTGGATAACATCCTATGGTCGTAGGGGTAAACGACTCTGTTTACCCGCTAACCACCAATAAACCCATGACTAGATTCACCCCATCCAACCAATCACCCAATACAACAAACCCATCATCCCAAAATACACCAACAAACCTCCTCTAAATATTAATTTTTATACATATACGCCATTTTCACCCCTTTATTATTTTAAATAGGCAATTAATGTGACAAAACTCTCTTATTTCAAATAAAAAGTATTGATTTCATAGTATAATTAATGTAAAATAAGAAGAAACAAGAGAATAGATAGAATATTTTAAATAATATGTCCTTACATAAAATAAGATAATTTGGAAAAGAGGTTATGTTATGCAAAAGTCAACTTTAAAAATCGGAGAACTTCTTTTATATGCAGGTAAAATAACTTCTGACCAATTAAAAAATGGATTAAAAATTCAAGAAGGTACTAATAAGAAATTAGGGGAAGTTCTTGTTGGGGAAAAATATGTTACCCAAGATGATATCGTTGAAGTCTTAGAATACCAGCTTGGCTTTCCTAGAATAGACTTAAACAAGTATGAAATAAACCAATCAGTTGTAACCCTCCTACCTGAGAACATTGTAAGAAAATACAAGGCCATACCCATAGATAAAAAAGGAAATAAGCTTATTATTGCAATGGTAGACCCACTTAACTTCTTTGCAGTTGATGATATAAAACTAGCCACCAAGATGGAACTAGAGTCAGTTATAGCAACAGCAGATGATATTACTAAGCTAATTGATAGGTATTATACTGGATCAGATACTAAGAAGGTTTTAGAAGAGTTTACAGGGAGTGACTCCTACCAAGATACTGACTTTGATGAAGTTGAACAAGCAGAAGTCACCTCAGCCCCAATAGTTAGGCTTATTAATTCACTTTTTGAACAAGCTGCAAGGAGCAAGGCTTCAGATATACATATTGAACCCTATGCTGAAGAAATAAGGGTTAGGTTTCGTACAGATGGAGACCTAAAGGAAATCATGAGCATTTCAAGGGCCAACCTTTCTGCCATGGTAACAAGGATAAAAATAATTGGTAAAATGGATATAGCAGAAAAAAGAATACCCCAAGATGGAAGGGTAGAGGCTAAGATAAACGATAGGGAAATAGATATGCGGATATCAACCCTCCCAACAGTTTATGGCGAAAAAATAGTTATAAGGCTCTTAGATAAGACAAGTTTTAACTTTACTAAAGAAGGCCTTGGCTTAAGTGAATACAACTTAAAAGTTTTTGATAATATTTTAAGATCACCCTATGGCATGCTCCTAGTAACAGGGCCAACAGGTAGTGGTAAGACAACCACCCTCTACACAGTCCTAAGAGAGTTAAATAAAATTGAAAAAAACATAATAACAGTAGAAGACCCAGTTGAGTACAGACTAGGTGGAATAAACCAAGTCCAAGTAAATGTAAAGTCAGGTTTAACCTTTGCATCTGGCCTTAGGTCAATCCTTAGACAGGACCCTGATATAGTAATGGTTGGGGAGATAAGGGATGGGGAAACTGCCCAAATAGCAGTAAGGGCTGCTATCACTGGTCACCTTGTTCTTTCAACTCTTCATACAAACGACAGTCCATCTACAATAGCAAGACTCATTGATATGGGCCTAGAGCCCTATATGGTATCCTCTGCAGTAGTAGGAATTGTATCACAAAGGCTTGTTAAGACCCTTTGTCCAAAGTGCAAGGAAGCTTATGAAGCATCTTACACAGAATTAAAGATGCTTGGAAAAAGCCCAGATACCTCCCTAGTACTCCACAAGCCAGTTGGGTGTAATGCTTGTAATGCAGGTTATGCAGGAAGAAGTGCAGTTCATGAAATTATGGCTATAAATGAAGATATAAGAAAACTAATAGATTCAGGTGCATCAACAGATAAGATAAGGGATGAAGCAGTAAGTCAGGGTATGACATCTCTTTTCCAGTCAGCCTTTGCCCTAGCAGAAATGGGTAACACTAGCTTTGAAGAAGTTATGAGAGTAGGGTATAGTCTTGGATAAGGAGGAGTATTCCCATGGATATAGTAGAAATAGTAAATGAAGGTAGTAGACAGGGTGCATCTGATGTTCATATAACAGTAGGCATACCGCCAACATTTAGGATAAATGGTGAATTAATCCACCAAGGTGAAAAGAAACTTACCAATATGGATACAGAAGACCTAGTAAGGCAAGTTATGAGTGACAAGCTTTTTTCAGAACTCCTTGAAAATGGAGAAGTAGACTTTTCATATTCAAGTCCAGGCATGGGAAGGTACAGGGTAAATGCCTACACCCAAAGGGGGTCCTTTGGTATGGCCCTAAGGATTATACCACTTGAAATCCCAACCTATAAGCAACTTGGCCTTCCAAGTGTTTTAAGTGAATTGACAAAATTACCAAGGGGACTTATACTTGTAACAGGACCCACAGGAAGTGGTAAATCAACAACTCTTGCAACAATGATCGACCAAATAAATAGAGAAAAAAAATGCCACATACTAACCCTAGAAGACCCAATTGAATATTTACACAGACACCATAAGTCTATTGTAAACCAAAGGGAAATTGGGTCAGATTCAAAAAGCTTTCAAAAGGCCCTAAGGGGGGCCCTAAGGCAAGACCCTGATGTTATACTTGTAGGAGAGATGAGGGATTTAGAAACCATATCAATTGCTATCACAGCAGCTGAAACTGGCCACCTTGTCCTATCAACCCTTCACACCCTAGGTGCAGCAAAAACCATTGACAGGATTATAGATGTATTTCCACCCCACCAGCAACAACAGGTAAGGGTCCAGTTATCATCAGTTATTCAATCAGTAATCTCCCAGCAACTTCTTACTAAGGCAGATGGCAAGGGAAGGGTAGCAGCCCTAGAAGTAATGGTAGCAACACCAGCAATAAGAAACCTAATAAGAGAAGATAAGATCCATCAAATAGATACAGTTATTCAAACTGGGGCAAAGTTTAAGATGCAGACCATGGATGCAAGCTTAATGACCCTTTATCATAAGGGGCTCATTTCAAAAGAAACTGCAATGTCACAGTCTATAAACAAGGAAGAAATGAAAAAATATATAGTCTAGGTGGTGCCATATGATATTCAAGTACAAAGCTATAGCTAGTAACGGTCAAAGAATAGAAGGAGTATTTGAAGCAAACACTGAAGCTGATGTTATTTCTATGATAAAGGGAAATAGGTACATTCCCCTTGAAGTAAAAAGAGATATAGGAACAGAATCGCAAATTGAAATCTTTAATAAAAAGGTAAAAAAGAAGGACCTAGCAGTATATTGTAGACAGTTCTTTGTAATGATAGACTCAGGACTTGGCATAGTAAAGTGTCTCGATATTTTAGCCTCCCAAACTGAAAACAAGGTCTTAAGAAAGGCCACGGCAGAAGTAGGAGAAGAAGTTCAAAAAGGTCTAACCCTTTCAGAAGCCATGACAAAGCACCCAAGAATCTTTCCAACCATCCTAGTAAGCATGGTAGAAGCAGGAGAAGTTTCAGGTAACCTAGATGGAATACTAGAGAGAATGGCCATCCACTTTGAAAAAGAAAATAAGATAGAAAACAAGGTAAAGTCAGCCATGATCTACCCAATGGTCCTTGCAGTAGTAAGCGTTGTAGTAGTAGTATTTATGCTAATCTTTGTTCTACCAACCTTTACAGGTATGTTTGAAGGAACAGATGTCCCCCTACCATGGCCAACTAGGTTCTTACTGGGTTTAAGTGACTCCTTAAGGGATTACTGGTACATGTATGCAGGTGGTGTAGGACTTCTAGCCTTTGGACTAACGACCTTCTTAAGGACAGAAGATGGAATACGAGCCTTTGACAACATAAAATTAAAACTACCAGTAGTTAAAACAACAACAGCAAAGGTAATCACATCAAGATTTACAAGAACACTTTCAACCTTAATGGATTCAGGTATTCCTCTCATAAGGTCAATGGAAGTAGTAGCAAATGTTGTTAATAATGTTGTAATAAGGGATAAGTTAATAGATTCCATAGACCAAATAAGAAAGGGAATCCCCCTCTCAAGATCCGTAAGAGATGTAGGAGTATTTCCACCAATGGTAGATTCCATGGTTAAGATAGGAGAGGAATCAGGTAGCTTAGATGAAGTCCTACTTAAAACAGCAGACTTTTACGATGAAGAAGTAGAACAATCCCTAATAAAGCTAACCTCAATGCTAGAGCCACTAATGATAGTTTTTATGGCAATTTTAATAGGATTTATAGTAATAGCAATGTACCTACCAATGTTTGATATGATGAAGACAATATAAGTACAATTATGAAATCACAAATCACAATGCACAATTGTCTTGTCATTCCGAGTACTACTATCTTGTCATTCCGAGTGCAACGAGGAATCTTTTATCCTCTGTCATACCAAGTGAAGCGAGGAATCTGTACTATTTATCATTCCGAGAGCATCGAGGAATCTTAATCCTTTGTCATTCCGAGTGAAACGAGGAATCTTTACAGCATGTCATCTTTTCATTAATTCTATATGATTTGTGAACTATGATTTGCGAATTGACCCAAGGCTTTAATAAAATTTATATATACTTAAAGCAAGCAAAAAACTGAAGGTAAAATAAAAAGGAGGAAGAAAAATGATTAATTGGATTCAAAAGAAAAGAAACAAGAAAGGGTTCACCCTTATTGAATTGATTGTAGTAATTGCAATTTTGGGGATATTGGCGGCTATAGCAATTCCGAGATTTACAAAGACTCAAAGTAGTGCAAAATTATCAGCTGATCAAGCTACTGCCAGAACAATTGTAAGTGCATTATCATTAGCTGAAGCCGCTGGGGATGCTAGAAGAACTGATGCTGGTATCTTTGAATGGTATTCAGAAACAGGTACTCCACCAGCTCCAACATGGTCAGCAGCTTCAACTGGTCTAGCAGTAGCAAATATCTATGATGCTAATATTGGTGAATTGATTAATAGGGATTATTTAGAAGGAATAGAGGCTCCACAATCAGGAGGAGTATATACTGTTACTGCTGATTCAACAACAAAAGACCTTAGAATCACAAACGGCGGAACAGGTGCTGATGATGTTTTTTATCCTGTACCATAAAGCTAAACTAAATCCAAGCAATGCCTAGATTAACTCAATAAGTTATTGAGCAAACCGCACCTGTCACCTAACTTAATAAGTTATTGAATATTCTGGTTAATGTGGACAATTTTGGTGTAGTGAGGAGTTTTTAGAGGTAAATTAATATTTCAATTTTAAAAGGAGGGAACCAATGATTTTACTTATTTTAATATATGGACTAATTATTGGTTCCTTTTTAAATGTATGGAGCAAGCTCGTTCCTCGCAAAGGTACCGGGTACACCCCGAATTATGTCGAATGTCAGAAATTTGAGCCTGTCACCTAACTTAATAACTTATATAACAATGCCTTAGCGGAAAAGACGAAAGGATAGGAATGTTGTCTTATTTATCACTTAATTTACGGAAGTGCAAGACAAGGGGACAGGCGTACTGTCTTACCACTGAGCTTAACAAATTTGAATTAGAACCAACAAATAAGAAGACGCAGGGACAGGCACCTTGTCTTACCACTTAACTTCAAATTAATATTTCATTTAATGCTGCGACAACATAGGCAACCAAGCCTGTCACCTAAGTTAATAACTTATTTAATATTCTAAAGATATGAGCTAGTTAAGTATTAAAATCTTTTAAAGCAAAGCAAGACTTAGACAGATTATTTCTGCTTAATTCTTGCTTTCTTTTTACCCTGTCCACTTCCACCCTTATTGAACTGATTGTTGTCCTGTGCGCTTCAAAATGTCCATCCAGGCATAGATGAAAGATGAGGGGGCGTCTGATTTTTCTTCACAAGATATACAGAGGTTGTAGTTCTGCTAGAGCTGAAAGTTTGATAAGTAAATTGTTCCGGGAATTATGAAGTAATATGTGCATGTCATTATTGATTGTTCTAGGAAACATATTTTATCCCAGGGAGTTAATTTACAGGTGTTTTGAACCCTGCCATTTTAATTATTAAGGAGTATAACGCTTATGACAAAAAAGGAATTAGAGGCATATGCTGCTTTAATTTTAATAAAAACTAAACAGATTTGCGAGCCGTTTTCAACTGATTGGCTTAGAGATAGGCCTGACTTACAAATAGGTAATTTTGGGGTTGAAGTAACAGAAGCGATTGACAAAAAAGACGGAGAGCAACGTCAATTAGATTCAAAGATTTTGCAATGTGAAACATATGAAAATGCTAATAAATATATTAACAATCTAAAAAATCCAGAGAAATATAGCAATGAGATTATGAGATTATTAAGTTCTGATAGTTTTTCTGTTGGAAGTGGTGGAGGTTATAAAGATAAAAAAGCTATTGATCTTATAGTTAATGCAATCCAGGATAAATCTAGTAAGTTCCTTAAATACCCAGATTATAAGATATTTTTACGTAAGGGATTATATATTTTTGATCGAGAATTACGCCCAGGTATGCAACTTTTAGATATCGAGTTAATAAGGAAGATGCTAATAGATAGTGTTTTCGATGTGTTATTTGTACATCAATGTAACAGATTAATTGTGGTTGAAAAAGACGATAAAATTACGAAAGAATATACATTGGACACAATCTATAAAAACGAAGTTATATGTGAGGCTAAGCGAGTTTGCGACTCACCTGATTATAAAGTTTGCTGTGAGAGAGCTAAATCATACAGAGAATCAAAGGATTACTAGTTAGATGTAATTAGCTACTAGTATCTTAAAAGGAGACCAGCTATGAATTGTCATAAGTGTAATTTTTATTGTTATGATGATGAATATATTTGCCCTAATTGTGAATCACTTCTAGATAAGGAACTTCCTATAGATGAATATGAAAAATCCTTATTTATCTATAGGAAGTTGGTTGAGTTTAAGGAAAGAAAAAGGGCAGTAAAAATAATTAAAATATCAAGGATATGCATATTGATAGTATTAATTTCTAGTCATTTTATTTTTGGCTGGTGGTTGGATACCTTTATAACTAATCCTAATCGTATTGATCCTTACCAAAATACAGCTCGATGGTCTATAGTTTTTGCATTAGCTTTTTATATTATACTTTTAGGCAAACCCAGGATACCTTCAGGTAAACCTTATATGGAAGGTAAAAAGTACAATAAACCTACTGGTTTAATTAATAAAGCTAGTATTAAAAAAAGTACGCATAAAATTATAGTATTGTTGATTTTTATTTCAACTTATCTTTTCTATTTAATTTTCTTAAAGAAGATGTTTTTATCAGGATTTGTCTATTGGCCTTCCTCCAAACTGGAATCCTTTGGTATTGATAAAATAGGAATAGTAATCGATATACGATACTTTATAGAGTGCCTTATAATTGGCATATACTATGGGTTGCATACTATATATAACATTACAGATTCTGACTACTATTTACTTAATAGATTAAATTCGCATAAAAATAAGAAGCTACACAAGGAATGAAAATAATGCTATAAAGATTTAAAATTGTTTCAATGTTTATAGGAAATTATCTAAATGGGGTGTACAAAATTGAAGAGACAGGAATTACCAGAAGTGCTTTTTAAGAAATTACAAGAATTAGGTGATTACCTTGACAAGGTAAAGCCGGTTGAAAAGATGCTTGATATAACAGCTTTCTTCCCTGGAGGAAGAGGATTGTGGCTAGAAGAAGATTCCACAGACTTTCCGAGCATTCTAGTATTAGGACAAGACTTTTCAACTGTTAAAGCATATGAAGCTATGGTAGAAGGTAATAAAGCTGATTTAAACTCACCTACTTGGAAGAATCTAATTAAACTATTTGATGAAGCAGATGTGGATTTAAAAGGGTGTTTCTATTCTAATGTGTTTATGGGACTTAGGGATACTGAGAAGATGACTGGAAAGTTTCCAGGAGCAAGAGATAAAGATTTTGTTAATAGAAATCTTACTTTTCTTTTATTTCAGATAGAAACTATAAAACCTAAATTAATAATTACCCTTGGTAGACCAGCTTCAGAGATGGTTGCAAAGCTATCAAGACCAGACTTGGATAGCTGGGACAAGGGTAAAGCCTTAAGTAGTCCTGATAATGGGTATAAAATAAATGTTAGTTTCAATGGGCATGTTTGTAAATGTGTGGCCCTTGAGCATACCTCAATGAGAAATAGTAATGTTAAAAGAAGGGTATATGGGAAATATGAAGGGCATGAAGCAGAGGTTGAGATGTTAAGGGATGCCATGAAGTTAAGTTAGATCTTTGTCAATACATATTTGATTATGTAAAGATAATTTTTTAATCTTGGTAAAAATATTATTCATGAGAAATTAGGAGTGAACCTATTATGTTAGTAAATCGAAAGATAGAAGAAACAAGGTATTTTCTAAATCATAAAAAGACAGAGGGACAGGAACACTGTCTTACAGCCAGGCAGGTGATCAGGAAAAGGTTCAAGACCAGGTGAATCAGTTGATTGAGCTGAAAGAAGAGTATCCATTTTTGGAGAAGTATTTTGAGTAGAGTACGCTTTAGTATAAGGAGTTAATCAATGAGGTCAATAGAGATTGAGCAAATAACAATCCCATATGATAAAGAACTGCTTTTGAAATGGAAAGCAAGAGACGAGAGTATAGTTCCATCTTTTATGCTGGATTGGAATGGTCCAGGTATAAACAATGGTTATGGCTTTGGAGAGTATATGGCTGAACGATATTTTGAAGATCAAGGCTATCATGTATTTGCCAATGAATTTGACTTATTATCCACAAAAAGCAAGTTCAGGCGATACAATGAAATTATAATCAAAATAATTGGGACAGAGGGACTGGGCAACTTCAGGGAGGCTATAAATGTTGTGCTGGAAAGAGGCTACAGAATAGAAAACCCAGACTTGTTTGTATTTGATTTGGAAAGCTGTTTTTTTATAGAAGTTAAGAAGGGGAAAGATAAACTTCGAGAGCCACAGATCCGATTTCTCTATTTAGCGAAAGAGCATTTTGGAATTGAGAGTAAATTGGTGTATCTGTGTGATAAATCAACAGAAGTAAAATTTGAGAAGATAAACTTTGAATTTGATATATACTAAGTAATACTCAAATCTGAGTATAACCTCTCACTTATTGACCGCTCAAATTAGAGCCACCAATATTGACCTAGGGGAGGTCAAATCCCTACAACCCTTGCAAATGGTGACCGCGTCAGGGTCACGTGTGAACACAAGACATGGGGACAGTGCCACAAGACATGGGGACAGGAACCTTGTCTTATTTATCACTTAACTTTGGTCACAGCAACCGAGCCTATCACCTAGGTTAATAACTTATTAACTATTCTAAAAATATTAGGCTGGTAAGTATTACAATCAAAATCATTTAAGCAAAGCAAGGATTAGACAGAATATTTCTGATTTAATTCTTGCTTTATTTTTATCCTGTCCACTTCCACTCTTATTGAATTGATTGTTGTTGTCCTGTCCACTTCCTAGACACAAGACAAGGGGACAGGTGTACAAGACAAGGGGACAGGTGTACAAGACAAGGGGACAGGTGTACTGTCTTAGGAAGACAAGGGGACAGGTGGAGAAGTATTTTAAGTAGCGTTAGCTTTAGAGTAAGGAGTTAATCAATGAGGTCAATAGAGATTGAGTACAGGACATGGGGACAGGTGCACTGTCTCATTAGCAAATCAGTATACGCTAAAATTTATTAATTAAATTAGAACCAATAAGGAGGCTTGGAATCATTTGATTCTGAGCCTTTGGTGCTATTGTATATGCTAATCTAAAAGTAGGCCACCATTCCAGTTGAAAACTAGACCACCTATAGAATATAATTCCCCTATAAGTATTTTTTAAAGGGGGTAGGAGGTTGATAAAGTTGGATATAAAAGCTGAGATATTAATGAGGTATTTTAGAGGCAATAAATCTCAAAGAGAAATAACTAAAGAGTTGAAAATCTCAAGAACAACAGTGGCAAAGTACATAAATGAATTTGAATCTAAATACACAGAAATAGAAGATCTAGAAAATGATAAAGATGCTAATAAAAGTGAGATTCTACTCTTAATAGAAGAATTATCATCCAAACCAAAGTATGATACAAGTAGTAGATTAAAAGTTAAATTGACAGATCAAGTAGTAGCAGAAATTAATAATCTCTTAGCAGAAAATGAGAAGAAAAAACTAGTTGGAAGATCTAAGCAACAAATGAAGAACATAGATATCCACGAGTACCTAGTTGAAAAAGGCTATGATATAGGCTACTCAACAGTCTGCAACTATATTAAAGAAAACCATAAAAATAAAGAAGCATATATAAGACAAGAATATGCTCCAGGTGAAGTATTAGAATTTGATTGGGGCGAAGTCAAACTCACAATTGCAGGTAAAGCTATGACTTTTCAGATGGGTCTTTTCACAACTGCAAAGGCACCATACCATTATGCAAAGCTCTATCAGAATCAAAAAATGGAAAACTACTTAGATATACATGTGAATGCATTTAATAAAATAGGTGGAGTTCATAAAGAAATAGTCTACGACAATATGAAACAAGCAGTTAGGAAGTTCGTAGGAAAAAATGAAAAAGAAGCAACAGAAGATCTAATCAAAATATCATTGTACTACGGGTTTAAATATAGGTTTTGCAATATAGCCAGTGGTAATGAAAAAGGCCATGTTGAAAGAGGTATAGAATATGTTAGAAGGAAGGCTTTTTCAACAAGGACAGACTTTGAAACAATAGAAGAAGCAAACGAGTATCTAGAAAGCAAATTATCTAAATTAAATTTAAAAAAGAGAAATTGGCTCAAAAACAAAAGTCCTTTAGATATATTAAAAGAAGAAGCAGTATACCTTCTACCTTTAAAGCCATCCTATGATACTTCTAGAAGAATAGAAGCACGGGTGAGTAAATATAGTGTAATAAATATAGATCAAAATAAATATTCAGTACCAGATTATCTAGTAGGAAAATTCGTAATGGCAAAAGTATATCCACAAGAAATACAAATTTACTACAAAGAACAAAAGATAGCAGAGCATAAAAGATCTGATGTTAGTATATAAGTATGGACACTAAATAAGGTTTTATATATACTAATAACCGAGGAAGGAAGTGTCCGTAAAATGAGTAAAAGAAGAA
>Ga0265295_1006937_pt1 | contig 13367 bp, 10 predicted proteins | sample Munlansysbiofilm_FD_192503 | JGI IMG/M metagenome (GOLD analysis project Ga0265295, IMG submission 192503) | Leachate microbial communities from a municipal landfill in Southern Ontario, Canada - Methane capture system biofilm | ecosystem: Engineered > Solid waste > Landfill > Unclassified ... | reverse complement strand
GTTCAGGCTGCGTCCACTTTTGGCGCGTCGGAACAGAATCCCGCCCTGTTTGTATTAAAAGGGTCTGTATCCATGGGTCAGGCCCCGGACATTCTGATTTTTCCAAGCACAGCCGCCCGGATTCCCACCGGAGGCATGATGCCTCGGGGCGCGGACAGCGTGGTGATGGTTGAGGACACGGAACTGGTGGATGACGATACGGTTGAGGTTTACCGCAGCACGGCGCCGGGTCAGCATGTTGTCGGCGTCGGAGAGGATATCCGCCGCGGCGATGCGGTTCTGACCCGGGGTACAAAAATACGCCCCCAGGAAGCCGGTCTGCTTGCCGCGCTGGGCGTTCATGAGGCACGCGTTTTTAAGCGCCCCAGAATCGGCATCGTATCGACCGGGGATGAAATCGTGGCGCCGGATGAAACCCCTGCGCCCGGACAGATTCGGGACATCAACACTTACGCTCTCTCAGGTCTGATTCTGCAGGCCGGCGCCGAACCGGTTTTACTGGGGCTGGTCCGGGACGATCTGGATGCGTTGACTCAAAAATGCGCTCAGGCCCTGGACGCCTGCGACATGCTGCTGATTTCGGGCGGCAGTTCGGTAGGCGCCCGCGACTATACGGTTCAGGCCCTGTCTTCGCTAAAAGACGCCCGGATTATTTTCCACGGGGTATCGATCAGCCCGGGAAAACCCACCATTATCGGGACGGCTGCGGGCAAGCCCGTCTTCGGCCTTCCCGGAAATGCGGTATCGGCCATGGTGGTGTTTCTGATTCTGGTCAAGCCGGCCATCGAACAGATCGGGGGGCTGGATCCTGCCGGCCAGAGGAATCTGAGGATTCCGGCCCGCCTGTCCCGCAATCTGTCTTCGGCTCAGGGACGAACCGATTATGTTCGGGTACGCCTGATTCAAAAAACCGACGGCCTCTGGGCCGAACCGATTCTGGGCAAATCCGGGCTGATTCATACCATGGTCAAGGCCGACGGCCTGGTCGAAATCGACAGCCATACCGAAGGGCTCGACCAGGGCGCCCTGACCGAGGTGATCCTGATCTGAACTCCTTGAATTCTTGTGAATAACCCCTAACCGAGTTTAAAATTTACAGACAATGACCCATCATCGCCGGAATATCTATTTAAAGATGAAAACCCTGTCCGAGGCGAAAAGCATCATGCTGAACGCTTTTGACGCGGCCCGGGACAACGCGGTTGAAACCCTGCCCGCTCCCGAATCCGTCGGCCGGATCCTGGCCGAACCGGTGACAGCCCGGTGCTGCTCCCCCCATTTTCATGCCGCGGCCATGGACGGAATCGCGGTGCTGGCCGAGACCACCTTCGGCGCCCATGAATCGACCCCCCGTACCCTGGCCGTCGGAACCGAGGCCTTTTATGTAAACACCGGCCATCCGCTGCCCGAGGGAACCAATGCGGTGATCATGATCGAACATGTCCAGGCGCCCTCCGAAAATCAGGTGATCATCGAAGCGCCGGCTTTTCCCTGGCAGCATGTCCGAAAAATGGGCGAAGACATCGTGGCCACCGAAATGCTCTTTCCCCAGAATCACCGGATCACGCCGTACTGCATCGGCGCCCTGCTGTCGGCAGGCGCATTCGAGGTCTGCGTTCGAAAAGCGCCCGAAGCGCTGATTATTCCCACCGGATCCGAACTGGTGGACTGCGGTGCGATCGACTCACGCAATTTAAAGCCCGGCCAGGTGATCGAAAGCAACAGTTTTGTGATCGGAAATCTGATTAAAGCCTGCGGCGGCGCATTTGAAAGAAATGCCATTCTTTCCGACGATCTGGACGTCCTGCGACGGACGGTGAAACAGGCCGCGGAATCGAATTACGACCTGATTCTCATGATCGGCGGCTCTTCGGCCGGGTCCGCCGACTTCACCAGGCAGGTGATCGAGGATCTGGGAACGGTTCTGATTCACGGCGTGGCCATGATGCCCGGCAAACCCGTTGTTGTCGGAAAGGTAAACCACAAGCCCGTCATCGGACTTCCCGGATACCCCGTATCCGCCATTATCGCCTTTGAACAGCTTGTTCGGCCCCTGATCTGCCGCATGCTGTCCCAGCAGGAACCGGAAAGAAACAGAATCCCTGTCAATCCGGCCCGCAAGATCCCTTCGAAGCTGGGAACCGAGGAGTTTGTACGGGTCAAGCTCGGCCGCGTGGGCGATCAGGTGGTCGCCTCGCCCCTGCCCCGCGGATCGGGAACCATCACCTCTTTAACCCAGGCCGACGGGATCATCCGCATCTCCGAACTGATCGAAGGGATCAACGCCCATGAGACCGTGGAAGCCGAACTGCTCAAACCCCTTTCAGAAATATGCAACACGGTGATGGTTGTGGGAAGCCATGACAACTGCCTGGATGTGCTGGCCGACGAGCTTCACAAACAATTTCCGGCGCAGAGCCTTGCCTCGAACCACGTGGGCAGCATGGGCGGCCTTCTGGCCCTGAAACGCAAGGTTGCCCACATGGCCGGCTGCCATCTTCTGGATGAAACCGACGGCGCCTACAATCTGTCGTACGTTCAGAAATATCTTCCCGGAATTCCGGTCAAAATCGTTCATCTGGTCCGCCGTGAACAGGGACTGATCGTTTCTCCAGGAAACCCCAGATCCATTGAAAGCATAGCGGATCTGACCCGAAAGGAAATCCGGTTCATCAACCGCCAGGCAGGATCGGGCACCCGGATCCTGCTGGACTATCATCTGAAGCAATCGGGCATCGATCCGCAGACCATCAACGGGTACGCCTTTGAGGAATTCACCCACATGAACGTTGCCGTGGCCGTGCTGAGCAATGCCGTCGATGCCGGGCTCGGCATTTATGCGGCGGCAAGGGCACTGGCTCTGGATTTTATTCCCGTTGCCACCGAGGAATACGACCTGGTGATTCCACGGGTGCATTTTGACACTCCGATGATGCAGAACCTTTTGAGCGTTCTTCAGACTGCCTCGTTTCAAAAGCGGGTTCAGGCCATGGGCGGATATCACGTCGACGACATGGGGAAGCTCAAAGCTGAATTCTAGCAGCACCATGACTTTGGTTTTTTACCTTTAGCAGGGCGCTTAAAACAAGAATCAGGTCGTCAGACAAGGCGCGCAACGCTGCAGGGCGGCCTCAGGCACAGTCTTTCAAGAGTCTGCTAAAACACCCGTTATTGATATGCCCCGTAAACGCTATGAACTGATCGATCATACGGCCGATCTCGGTTTGCGTATCTTTGGCAGGGATCTGCCCGACCTGTTCGAGGCAGCGGCCTTTGCCGTGTTTGACCGGATTACGGATATCGGCGCCTTGCGGGGCATGGAGCGCCAGATTCTTGAAATATCCGGTGCGGACTGGCCGGATCTTATGGTAAACTGGCTTCGAGAACTTCTCTATCTCTGGAACGGAGAACGCCGGCTTATCAAACAGACCCGGATTTTGACACTCCGGGAGTATCATCTGAGCGCCGAAATCGGCTATGATCCCTTTGATCCGGACCTTCATCGCATCGAGGAAGAGATCAAGGCCGTCACCTATCATCAGATTTCGGTTGAACCAGCCGGGTCCGGCTGGGAAGCCCGCATCATCTTCGATGTCTAGCCAGGGAGGCGCCTTATGGAACTTAGGAAAATCGACGATTTTCGCTGGGAACTCCCGCAATCCGGCAACATGCGGGTGCCCGGCATGGTGTATGCCAGTCATAAGCTGCTCAAGGGCATGGAGCAGGACGAGGCCCTCAAGCAGGTGGCCAATGTGGCGACGCTGCCCGGCATTGTCAAAGCATCCCTGGCCATGCCCGACATGCACTGGGGATACGGATTTCCCATCGGCGGGGTGGCCGCCTTTGACTGGGAAACAGGCGTCATTTCTCCGGGAGGCGTCGGATACGATATCAACTGCGGGGTGCGTCTGGCCGCAACGCAGCTGACCGCCCCGGAGATTCGGCCCAGACTCGAAGATCTGATCAATGCGCTGTATCAGAGCATTCCCTCGGGAGTCGGATCCACGGGCCAGATCAAACTCAGCCCCTCGGATGAAAAGAGCGTGCTTCGACACGGCAGCCAGTGGGCCGTGAGCCGCGGTTTCGGCGAGGATGCGGATCTGGCTCGAACCGAGGACAATGGATGCATGGCCGAGGCCGATGCCGAGGCCGTCAGTCCGAGGGCTCTGGAGAGAGGCCGAAATCAGCTGGGCACCCTGGGATCCGGAAACCATTTTCTTGAGGTGGGCCGGGTCGACGAAATCTACGATCCTCGAATTGCCGAAGCATTCGGACTGTTTGTCGGCCAGGTCACCGTGCTGCTTCACACCGGATCACGCGGACTCGGATATCAGGTATGCGATGATTTTCTGGCCTCCATGGCCCGGGAGGTTCAAAAGCTCGGCATTCAACTGCCCGACCGGCAGCTGGCCTGCGCCATGATCCAGTCCGAACTTGGGCGGAAATACTTTCGGGCCATGGCCTGCGCGGCCAACTATGCCTGGGCCAACCGCCAGATTCTGCTTCATCATACCCGGCAGGCCTTTTTGCGCGTCTTTGAAATCAGCCCCCGGGATCTGTCGATGAATCAAATTTACGATGTTTGTCACAACGTGGCCAAAAAAGAAATACACCGGATCGACGGAAAACCCCGGACCCTGTGCGTTCATCGGAAGGGCGCCACCCGGGCCTTTGCGCCGGAACACGAGTCGCTGTGCGTCGAGTATCGGAAGACCGGTCAGCCCGTACTGGTTCCCGGAGACATGGGAACCGCGTCGTACGTCATGGTCGGAACCCAGAAAGCCATGGACGAAACTTTCGGATCGACCTGCCACGGCGCCGGGCGTGTGCTGAGCCGGAAAGCCGCCAAAAAGCAGAGCAGAGGCCGGGCCATCAACCGGGAACTCGAAGACCAGGGCATTCTGGTGAGATGGACGGGACGATCCACCTTGGCCGAGGAAATGCCGGATGCCTACAAGGACATATCCGAGGTGATCGAGGTGGTTCACGGCGCGGGAATCTCCTCCAAGGTGGCCCGACTCCGGCCCATGGCGGTGATCAAGGGTTGAACTCGGGCGTCGACAGCCTCTATCAGGATGTTGAAAAACAAGAATCAGGCCGTCAGGCAAGGCGCGCGGCGATGCGACAAGCGCAGCATATTCAGGCATATGTGAGCATTGGCGAAAGCCGCGCAACGCTGAATGGCGGCCTCAGGCGCAGTTTTTCAACATCCTGCTGTTGCCGCGCTTGCGGGCCCGGGCCGCAGCTTGACATATGAAAATCATTTGGGCATAGTTCTGCTTCAATACACGGCGCCATTCGGAAACATTGAAGGAACGAAATGATGATTGCAATCAATGAACATTATCTGAAGCTCCAGGCCTCATACCTGTTTACGGACATCGCCCGGCGGGTTGCGGCCTTTCAGGCGGCCAACCCGGACCGCGAGGTAATCAAGCTGGGCATCGGGGATGTAACCCGCGCGCTTCCGCAAGCCTGCATCGAGGCGCTTCACAAGGCTGCCGACGAAATGGGGCGGGAGGACAGCTTTCGCGGCTACGGCCCGGAACAGGGTTATGCCTTTTTAAGAGAGGCTATCGCGCAAAATGATTTTCAGGCTCAGGACGCCGATATCTCGGCAGACGAAATCTTCATCAGCGACGGCGCCAAGTGCGATACCGGAAATATTCAGGAGCTGTTTGCCGCCGGCACCCGGATCGCGGTTCCGGATCCGGTGTATCCGGTCTATGTGGATACCAATGTCATGGCCGGCCGCACCGGAGCGTTTGAAGACGGCCGCTACACGGGACTGAACTATCTGGAGAGCACCCGGGACAACGGGTTCATCCCCGAACTTCCCCGGGAACCGGTGGACCTGATCTACCTGTGTTTTCCAAACAATCCAACGGGGGCGACCATCACCCGGAACCAGTTGAAACTCTGGGTGGACTATGCCCGGAACAACAAGGCCCTGATCCTTTATGACGCCGCCTACGAAGCCTTTATCCGCGATCCGTCCCTTCCCCGGTCCATTTATGAAATCGAGGGGGCCCGGGAGGTGGCCATCGAGTTTCGAAGTTTTTCCAAGACCGCCGGATTCACCGGCACCCGGTGCGCGTTTACCGTGATTCCCAAAAACTGCGCGGCCTTTGACGCAAAGGGCCGGCCTCAGTCTCTGCATTCCCTCTGGAACCGTCGCCACTGCACCAAATTCAACGGCGTGTCCTATCCGGTTCAGCGGGCGGCCGAGGCGGTTTACTCCGATGAAGGAAAGGCCCAGACCCGGAAGCTGATTGACTATTATCTGAAAAACGCCGCCCTGATTCGAAAAGAGATGACCGCGCTGGGGTATGAATGCACGGGCGGAGAAAATTCTCCGTACATCTGGGTGGACGGCCGGCGCGATTCCTGGGAGTTTTTCGATCTGCTCCTGCAAAAAGCCGGCGTGGTATGCACGCCGGGCGCCGGGTTCGGCCGATGCGGACGCGGCTACATTCGAATCAGCGCATTCAACCACTATGAAAACGTGCAAAAGGCCATGGAACGGATCAAGACCGCCCTGGCCTGATCAATAACCGGCATCGCCGGCACGGAAGGCCGTAAACTCCGAAAATTCTGGAATAAACAAAACTACAGGAGGGTGGAACCATGAGCAATCAGGAAATTCTCGTTGAAAAGCAGCAGTACATCGGCATTATTACGCTGAACCGGCCGGATGCGTTTAATACCTTCAACGTCCCCTTTGCCCGCCAGCTGAATGACAGTCTTGTCGCCCTGGACAATGACGACGACATCCGCGTCATTGTGGTTCGGGCAAACGGCCCTCAATTTTCAATCGGCATCTCCCTGGATGAATTCAAGGGGAAATGTCACAAGGAATTTCGAGAATTTCTGAAAGGCATGGATGAGCACAACCACACGATTTCCAAGATGAAAAAGCCCGTGATCGCCTCGGTCAAGGGGCTGGCCATTGCCAACGGCGCGGGACTGGTCTTCGCCTGCGACATGGCGGTTGCGTCGGAAAAAGCCAAATTCGGCACCACGGCCATCAATGTGGGGCTGATTTGCCTGGGGCCGGCCGCCCCCCTGATGCGACAGGTCGGAAGGAAGAAAACCCTGGAAATGGTGCTGACCGGAGAGATGATTCCGGCTTCCGAAGCCCTGAGGCTGGGTCTGGTCAACAAGGTGGTGCCGGAGGATCAGCTGGAAGCCGCCACGATGGAGCTGGCCGGAAAACTGGCGGCAAAAAGTCCGCTAGCGCTTCAGATCGGCAAGACGGGAATTTACGCCATGGACGATTTGCCTTATCATAGAGGACTGGATTATCTGACCGATCTGTTCGCTTCGCTGTGCGATACCGAAGATGTTCAGGAGGGGCTGGCCGCCTTCCAGGGAAAACGTTCCCCGGAATGGAAATTGAAATAAAATCATCGGCGGCGCGGCCGGCGCAACAGGCGGGGTCAGCGGCGGATATGAAGCCGATGAGGCCCGAAGAGAGATCGTTGCCGATCTGAATCAGAAATCGCTGCAAAACAAGGCGATCGATTCAGGGGACCTGGCCCACGGATTTGTGTTCTTTCCCGGAGAGGCGGCCTCGGCAAGAAATCTGCGCCTTCAACTGCTGGAAAAAGACACGGGCGAAAGCCATACCTTGATTCTGCAGTTTTAAAAATCATCCGGGCTGAATCAGTCCCCGGCCCGTCATCGGGCCGGGGATTTCTATTCCCATAATCTCCAGCAGGGTGGGCGCGATATCGGCCAGGATGCCTTCGCTTCTCAGGGATACCGATTTTCGCGTCTCATCCACCAGAATAAAAGGCACCGGATTGAGCGTATGGGCCGTGTACGGATGTCCGTTTTCATCGGCCATTTTTTCGGCGTTGCCGTGATCCGCCGTTACCAGGACGGCGCCGTTTCGAGCCAGCATCTCGGAAACGACTTTTTCCACGCATTGATCCACGGTTTCGCAGGCCCGCACCGCGGCTTCAAACACCCCGGTATGCCCCACCATATCCATGTTGGCGAAATTCAAAACGATCAGATTGTATTGACCGGACCGGATGCGGGCAACGGTTTCCCCGGCCACCTCGCACGCGCTCATCTCGGGTTTGAGATCATAGGTGGCCACCTCTCTGGGCGATGGAATCAGGCACCGGTCCTCAAGGGGAAATTTCGCCTCCTCGCCGCCGTTGAAGAAATAGGTCACGTGGGCGTATTTTTCCGTTTCCGCGATGCGAAGCTGGCGAAGGCCCAGACGGCTGATCGTCTCGCCGAGAACCTGTTTCAGATGAACCGGCCCGAAGGCCACCGGAAGATCAAAGGTCTCATCATACCGGGTCATGCAGACAAAGCCGCAAAGGGAGGGAAACGCGCTCCGGGCAAAACCCGTAAATTTCGAATCCGTCAACGCCTGGGTAATTTCCCTGGCCCGGTCGGCGCGAAAATTAAATAAGATCGCCCCGTCGCCGTCTCCAATGAAGGCCAGCGGTTTTGCCGATGCATCGGTCATCACAACCGGCCGGACAAACTCGTCGGTTTCTCCCCGGTGGTACGCATTTTGAACAGCCAGGACCGGATCGGTTTCAGGAAGGCCGATCCCCTGGGTGTAAAGCTGATAGGCCTTTTGCACGCGATCCCACCGCTTGTCCCGGTCCATGGCAAAATAGCGCCCGCAGATCGTGGCGATCCTTCCGGGCCCGACGCTGTCCTGAATGCGCCGAACATAACCGGCGCCGCTGTCCGGCGGCGTATCCCGGCCGTCCAGAACGGCATGAATAAAAATCCTGTCAAGCCCCCGGTTCCGGGCCATTTTTACCAGCGCCAGCAAATGCTCCAGATGACTGTGAACCCCGCCGTCTGAAACCAGCCCCAGAAGATGAAGAGCGGATCCGGAAGCTTTCACCCGGTCCATCACAAGGCAAAGCGCCTCGTTCTTTTCAAAGGAACCGTCTTGAATGGACCGGTTGATCCGCATCAGATCCTGGTAGACGATGCGCCCGGCGCCGATGTTCAGGTGTCCCACCTCGGAGTTTCCCATGAAGCCCGGCGGAAGCCCCACGGCTTCTCCGGAACAGAGGAGCCGGGTATGGGGATAGTTTTTTGCCAGGCGGTCCAGAAACGGGGTTCGGGCCGCGGTCACGGCATTGGCAGGAGTTTTGGGGCCGATTCCCCAGCCGTCGAGAATCATCAGCAGACAGGGTCGAATTCTATTCATCATCCAGGTCCTCCTGTTGAAAAGCGATCTTTGAAATGCCCGGATACGCTTCTTCAATATCGATTCTTCTGGCGTCGGTCCACAGGCCTTCCAGGTCGTAAAAGCTGCGAATCGGCTCGTAAAATACATGAATGATCACATGGCCGTAATCCAGCAGGGCCCAGTGCCCTTCCTGAAAGCCCTCCACGCTCAGCGGCTTGATGCCCTGTTTCTTGAGTTCTCTTTGAATGTGCTCGGCAATGGCGGTCACCTGCCGGTTGGATTTTCCACTGCAGATCATGAACACATCGGCCAGGGAGGTGAGCTTCCGGACATCGAGAACCGCCAGTCCCATGGCCTTTCTGCCCAGTATCGCCTTGATGTAGGAAACCAGAACGGGATCCGGTTGCAATTTCATAAATACAGCCTCTTTTCCTTGATAAACGCCAGCACCTTTTCAGGCGCCATGAAGTCGATGGATCTTTCGGCCCGGATCAGCTCGCGCATTCTGGAAGAAGAAATTTCGATCAAACTGACCCGAACCGGCAGAATCGGTTTTTTTTCAGGGTGAAAATAGCCCGATGCTTCCGAACGATAGCCGCCGGATATTTTCGAACGGATAAAAACGTCCATGGCATCCCTCAGATCCTCCCCGGCCGGAAAGCCGGGCCGGGTCATGACGACGAATGCGATCTCATCCAGAAGCGACTGGTAGTCCTTCCAGGTATCCAGCTCCAGAAAGGCGTCCGAACCGACGATCCAGAAAAGTGACGCATCGCCGAAACGGGACTTGAAATGACGAACCGTATCGATGGTATAGGAGGGACCGGAGCGCCTGAGTTCCACATCGGACACCTGAAACAGCCCGCTGCCTTCAACGGCGATGCGCGCCATGGCCAGGCGGTCTTCGGCGCTGATCAGCGCACGCGAATCCTTGTGCGGGGGAAGGGCCGAAGGAATCAGATACACGGAATCCAGACTCAGTTTCTCTCCAACCTCAACGGCCGTGCGCAGATGTCCCAGATGGATGGGATTGAACGTTCCTCCAAAAAGGCCGATGCGCTTCACCCGACTCCTTTGCGGCTAGCTTCGAATCTGTCCGTCTCCGAAAACCACGAACTTCGTGGTGGTGAGTTCTTCAAGGCCCATGGGGCCGAAAGCGTGCAGTTTGGATGTGCTGATGCCGATTTCCGCGCCCAGCCCGAGCTGTCCGCCGTCATTGAACCTTGTGGAAGCGTTGACCAGAACCACTGAAGAATCCGCCTCAGCGACAAACCGTCGGGCACGGCGGTAATCCGAGGTGACGATGGCCTCGGTATGTTTGGAGCCGTATTGATCGATATGGGCCAGGGCTTCATCCATGTTCTGAACCACCTTGACGGCCAGAATCAGATCCAGATATTCGGCGGGCCAGTCGCTTTCCTCGGCGGCCCGAATCCCCGGAAGCACGGCAAGGGTCCGCTGACATCCCCTGAGCTCGACCCCGGCGGCTTCAAACCGCGCGGCCATTTTCGGCAGAAAAGCCTTGGCCTCGCTCTGGTGGACGAGAAGGGTTTCCATGGCATTGCACACGCCGGGACGCTGTACCTTGGCGTTGAAGCAGATCTCTTCGGCCATGGAATGGTCGGCGCCCGCATCCACATACACATGACAGACCCCTTTGTAGTGCTTTAAAACCGGTATTTTGGAGTTCTGCACCACGAAGCGGATCAGCCCTTCACCGCCCCGGGGAATGATCAGGTCGATATCTTCCTCTTGGCGGAGCAGAATATTGACGGCTTCCCTTTCGCGGACCGGCACCAGCTGGACGGCTTCGGCGGGCAATCCGGCACGGGAAAGCCCCTGGCTGATGATGTCGGCCAGAATCCGGTTGGAAAAAAACGCTTCGGATCCGCCCCTCAGAATCACGGCGTTTCCGGCCTTCAGGCAGAGACCGGCGGCATCGACGGTCACATTGGGCCTGGACTCGTAAATGATTCCGATGACGCCCAGCGGAATGCGCATGCGGGACACCTGCAGCCCGTTTGGCCGCCGCCATGTTCTGGCGATCGCTCCGACCGGGTCCTCGAGCCCGACCACATCGCGAAGCCCTTCGGCCATGGCAATGACGGTCTGCCGGCCGACCGTCAGCCGGTCGATCATTGCGGCGGAAAGCCCCATCTCACGGGCCCGCTCCAGGTCCTTCTGATTTTCTTCCTGAATCCGCGACGACCCGGCTTCCAGCAGCTTTGCGATACCCAGCAGGGCCTGATTTTTCCTCTCCTGCGCGCATCGGGCCATTTGAACGGAGGCGGCTCTGGCCGCCTTTGCGATCCGGACAATGGTTGCTTCCAAAGACATGTTCTCCCCCTTTGAAACCGTCACTGAACCGAAGGCCGACGGACATTCGCGTCACGTCGGGCTTGGAATCCTGCGGAATTGGACCTTTGATCCATCAGATGTCGCATTGATCCATAATCACCATGTTGTTCCGATGGATCACCTCATCATAGGGTTTTGAACCGATTCGAAATGCGATCCGGTCGGAGCGAAGGCCCATAATTTTTCGAATGTCCGCGGCGCTGTAGTTGACCAGTCCGGCCCCCAGCACCGCATCATCCCCGGCTTTTTTAAATTGAACCGCCGCTCCGACGCCGAATTCCCCCTCGACGGACAGAATTCCGCCCGGAAGCAGGCTTTTTCCGTTGTTCACAAGGGCATTGGCCGCGCCCTCGTCCACGTTGATCATACCCTCGGGCTTCAGATTAAAGGCGATCCAGCACTTCCGGTTCGTCATGCGCTCTTTTTTGGGAACGAAAAAAGTGCCGGTTTGCGCCCCGGCAAACAGGCGGGGAAGGATGTCCGGCTGTTTGCCGCTGGCAATCACCATGGGAATTCCGGCAGCGGTCACCTTCCGGGCCGCCTTCACCTTGCTGAGCATGCCGCCGGTTCCCAGCGCTCCGGGAATTCCGGTGGCGCTGATTTCAATGCTCTTCCGGATCACCTCAACCACCGGAATGAGCCGGGCATTCGAATCGGTTCTCGGATCGGAGGTGTAAAGGCCGTCAATGTCGGTCAGGCTGACCAGAAGATCCGCCTCCATCAGCAGCGTAATCATGGCGGCCAGATTGTCGTTGTCGCCGAACTTGATCTCATCCACGGACACGGTGTCGTTTTCGTTGATGATGGGAACAATGTTCCACCCCAGCAGGGTATAGAGGGTGTTCCGGGCGTTGAGATACCGTTTCCGGTTGCTCAGACCGTCGCTGGTCAGCAGTATCTGGGCCACTTTTCTGCCGTGCCGGCCAAAGGCTTTTTCGTATTCCAGAATCAATCCGGCCTGTCCGACAGCCGCGACAGCCTGGCGCTGGGGGATTTCATCCGGCCGCCGGGTCAGTCCGACCTTGGCAAGACCGGAAGCCATGGCCCCGGAAGTAACCAGAATGACCTCCTTGCCCTGGTTGATCAGATCGCAGATCTGCCGGCTCAGGGAACGGACGATCTTGACATTCAGACCGTTTTCATGGGTCAGCACGCCGCTTCCCACCTTGACCACCACGCGTCTGGCGTGGTCAAAGCACTGTTTCCTGTCTTGATTCATTCAACTGATCCAATAACGCCGAAAGGGAATTCAGCAATTGTTTGACCCCCTGCCGGGTGACGGCTGAAATTTTGAAGACCTGTACATCGGGCAGGGCGGATTCAAAAGCCTGGGCGTTCTGTTCGGTTCCGGCAATATCCATCTTGTTGAGAACCACTACCTGGGGTTTCTCGGATAAGCCTTTGCCGTACAGGGCCAGTTCCCGGTTGATAATTTTATAGGATGCAAGCGGATCGTCGGCATCCAGCGCCGATGCATCGATCAGATGCACGAGAATCCGGGTTCGGTCGACATGCCGCAGGAACCGGATTCCCAGTCCCGCCCCCTGATGCGCGCCCTCGATCAGTCCGGGTATGTCGGCCACGACAAAAGGCTCTCCCCCATGGTCTTTGACCACGCCCAGGTTGGGGGAAAGCGTTGTAAAGGGATAACTTCCGATCTTTGGAGTCGCTGAAGAAATGGCGCTGATCAGTGTGGATTTGCCTGCGTTGGGGAAGCCGATGAGGCCGACATCCGCCAGAAGCTTCAGCTCCAGTTTCAACCCAAGGGCTTCGCCGGGCTGGCCGGTCTGCGCAAATCGGGGCGCCCGGTTCGTTGAGGTCTTGAAACGCTGAT
>Ga0265295_1006936_pt1 | contig 13368 bp, 8 predicted proteins | sample Munlansysbiofilm_FD_192503 | JGI IMG/M metagenome (GOLD analysis project Ga0265295, IMG submission 192503) | Leachate microbial communities from a municipal landfill in Southern Ontario, Canada - Methane capture system biofilm | ecosystem: Engineered > Solid waste > Landfill > Unclassified ... | reverse complement strand
GATACCCAAGGGATTGCCCCGTAAAGTTACAAAACCCAGTTCACGGTAGAAAAGATTGACCACAACACCTCTGCGGTCGGGCACATATTGGGCCAGGTAGGGAATGTTGTACGTGTCATTCCGGGGATCCCACAGATGGGTCCACGCAATATCGGTATAACCGGCATTGAGGGCCAGCAGTCCGTCTCTGCTCCCCGTGCTGGCTGAAAATATATAAAATTCAGGATGCTCCTTCCGAAGGGTGCCTTGAAGAATGTCCAGCATGGGATCGTTGCTGCCGGCGGCCAGGAGGGCGCCTCCCATTTTCCGGCTTCTCTGCCTTGCCTCACTCAGCCCCGTCCGGGCATCCTCAAGCAGCCATTCATCTATCAAATCCTTTGGAAAAAGCCACTTTCCCGTTACCCGGGTTGCCGGAATCCGTCCGGATTTAATCAGTGCATAGACCTGCTTTTCATTGATATCCAGATACTCTGCGACTTCCCGCGTATTCATGAGAACATTTGACATAATCGGCGTTACCGTCTTCAGCCTTTATTTTTGAAACTACAGCGCTATTTTATAATCACATCGCTTTGAGCTTGCAAGGAAAAAATGTGCACCATCGATTACGGCCCAGGAAACCTCTTGAGCAATCACAAAAAATCCCGCTGCTTACAGGCCGGTTACCTGTAAAGACAGCGGGACGGAATATCATCTGTGTACCCTGTCGGACCGCAATTCGAACACCGCCATGTGCGGCAATTTTTATTTGATGGAGAAAGGAATATGGCCGGCCTCCTCCTGTTTCAGGGGGAATAGCGGTTAAGGACCAGGCCCAGCAGCTTTTCTTTCGGGATCAGTTGCGCCGCTTTGTTCACTTCGCCAAGGGGCGTCTTGTCGGCCTGCACGACCATCACGATAAAATCGACCAGCAGGGCGAAGGTCAGTGCGTCGGCGCCCACCAGAATCGGCGGAACGTCAAAAAAGATGTACCGCTCCGGATAACGCCTTTTCATTTCCACAATCAGGTCCTTCATCCGGGGGGAACCCATGATTTCACTGCTTTCATTGATCGTCCCCCCCCCCGAAATAAGCGTCAATTTCTCGACACCTGGCCAGACAAAGAGCTCTTCCACAGGGCAGTCCCCGATTAAATGATCGACCAGCCCCTTGTCACTTTGAAACCCCATCATCTCATGGATGCTCTGCTTTTTGAGATCGCAGTCCACAAGCAGGGCGGTCTGCCGGAATTCCCGGGCGAAGGTGAGGGCCAGATTGATGGCCGTCAGGGTTTTCCCCTCACCGGGTAAAGCGCTGGTGATCATGATCAGATTGCCGCCGGATTCCCGGGTGCGATTTAAAATCTGCGTCCGAAGAATCCGATAGGCCTCAACCTCTTCCCGGTTGGGAAAGATGGCCACACAGCGGTTTCTTTCCATCACTTCGGGATCCAGGGAAACACTGCGGGACTGGTTATAGGACGGTGAAATCCGGTCAACTTTCTCGGGAACGACATCCCCTTCCCATATCTTCAGAGTAGGCAGATGGATATCGTCGACTAACTCCTGTGAGCTTTCCGACCTCTCCGCTAAATCCGAAGAGGCATCGCCTCTCGCTTCCTTGGCTTTTTCTAATGCCTTTTGTAATTTGCTCATGGAATTGACCTTCCCTTTATCTGTCGTCAGATCCTGCTTGATTTGATATTTTCTTATTCCAGCCGTTCAGCTGCAATTTACAGCGCCAACTGCCTCATGATCCTGGCAATCAGGATATCAATATCCATGATCAGGAAGTGGAAAAGCAGGATCCCGCATACAGCGGCAACACCGGATAAAATCAGCATCAATTTGCGCTTCTTTTTTCCCTGCTCCCGTTGCTCGTTGGTCACAATCTCGGGAATCGCCGCCAGAACATTCAACTGAGTGATCCGTTCAAGATCCTCGGGCAGGTGGGCGGACTTGTCGCTGAATTCCCGCACGGAAGCCGTTCCGATACCTGCACCCGTGCCCAGTATCAAACCGAGGAACAGCACGACAGGGATATTCGGACTGACAGGCTCTTCGGGCAGCCGGGCAGGATCGATCAAGGTGAAGCGTTCCCCCATCTGGGTTTTTTCCAGTCCCTGGGCCACCTTGGCCTCCATACCCTTCTTCATCAGATCGTCGTATTTGGCCTGCAGGTTGTTGCGCTCCATGATCAGAAGCTTGTACTGCTCTTCCGTCCGTGGTCCCGTCTCGATCCGGCTCCGGTAATTGTCCCGTCTGCTACGGGTGTCACTGATCTGTTTGTTGACCGAGTTGATGTCCGACCGTATACCGGAAAGCTGCGCGGACAGCGCGATATAAGCCGGGTTATCCGATTGCCCGCCCAGGGCCGTCTGCTGACGGCCGGAACTCAGCCTTCGCTCCAGTTCGGCAATCTCCTGTTTGGTCTTGATTACGTCGGGATATTCCTCGGAATAGCGGGTGCGAAGACTCACGATCCTGGCCCGCAGTTCCTTGAGCCTCTCCTTGTCCGGATTGGCAAGATCCTGGGGAACACTGGCCAGCTGAGTGAGCAGCGAACTCTCTTTCTCCTTGAGGCTGCGAAGCTGGTTGTTCAATTGATCAATCTCCTGATCGCTGCGCTGCAACGTCTGAAGATTAAACTGAGTCAGTTCCGGAAGGGAGTTGAGATTACTCTCCTTGAAAGAAGCGATCTTGGCATCCAGCTCTGCCAACTGCGTCTGGATCTGCTTCCCCTCATCCTCTATGAATCTCGATGCCCCGGCAGACTTTTCCTCCCGGCTCTTCAGATTCTCCTCGAGATAAAGGGATGCCAGGACGTTGGCCACCTGCTGAACCAATTCGGGCTTCTCCCCTTCAAAGGACACCGTAAAGGCAATCGTGGCCGCCTTGGCTCGGCCCGTGCGGTCGATAACATCGGCGCTGATGGTATCGAACTGAATGCTGTCGCGCATTTTCTGGACCACCGTTTCCATGCTGGATTTGCCGCGGATGTCCGCATAGAGATTAAACCGGTTGACGATCTCCATCAGCCGGTTATACGTCATGATCCGCTGACTGATCGTCTGCAGACGCTGCTCCGCGTAGCCCGTCACCGTAGACATGACGTATTCCGGCGGGATTTCCTGCTCTTCGATCAGGATGGTTGATGAAGAGCGGTACGTCGGCGGCCAGAGCACTGCACTAACCAGGGCAATCAGAAAAATCGCAATGGCCGGCAGAATGATTTCCAATTTCCGGCGCTTAATGATTTTGGCCAGCGCTTTGAATTCCAGTGTATTTTCTTCCATGAAAAACCTCGCTTTGTTTCTTCCTTAAACCGGAAGCAAACTCTCTGGTATGACCTCTACGGAACAACGATGACATCACCCCGCAAAAGCAGGATATTCTGTTCCAGCCGCTTGCCTTCGATCACACTGTCATAATCAAAGTCGAGGATGCGGGTTTTGGATCCTTCCTGTCGAAAAATCTTGATGCTGCCCCGTTTGGCAAAGGGATTGAGCCCACCGGCGGTGGCCAGAACCTGCAGCACGTTAAGCTGGGAATTCAGGATCTGACGTCCGGGACCGTTCACCTTGCCGATGACATAAATGATCATGCTGTTGATCTGCTGGACGTTGACGTGGAGGTCCACGTCGGGAACATATCGGGACAGATTCCCCTCGATTTCCTTTTTCAACTGGGCAACCGTCTTTCCCTCCGCGCTAAGCTCCCCGATCAACGGAAAGGAAATTTTTCCGTCCGGACGAACCACCGGTGTTTTTGTGAGGGCTTCATCTTTCCAGACGGCGATTTCCAGCACATCACCGGGTCCGATAAGATAATCCCTGTCAGACTTCACCAGCAGAGGTTCGCCCGCCGTCTTTCCGGGCGCCGCTGAGGCCTTCGACGACCCGGCTGCCTGCAGTGGAGCCGCCGCCAGCAGAAATCCGCCAATGATCACCAAGGTAAACAATACTCCCAATTTTCTGACTTTCATTCAATGTCTCTCCTTAAAAGATAAAAGCAAACGGCTTGGCATGCAGAAGCCTTTTTCATCCCCTGAACATTTAGCAAAAAATATCCCACTTATGGCTTTCCTGCATAATTCATTTTTTGGACTGTGTCAAATAATCAATTTCCTTACTTATTCTCTTTATCGCATCCCAAGGATATTCAGGGCTTCCTTCCTGCCGGTAAATTCCTCTCCGCTCTGGACAGCCCAATTCAACCTTTCCCTGCCTTTGTCCACCTGGCCGGTTTTGAGAAGAACCGCTCCATAGTGATAATTGATCATGGCACTGGACGGAGCCTTTGCCAGGGCTTTTGTGAGCATCTCCTGGGCATGGCGATAGTCGCCCATTTTGTAATAAATCCAGCCCAGTGTATCCAGCACCGCCGGGTTGTTCGGCTGTTTCCCATAAGCTTTACCAGCCAGGGCGAAAGCCCGCTTCAGATCGTCCGGTTGCGTGCCGTATTCGGTCAGCAGAAACGCCAGATCGTTAGCCGCGATCCACTGCCCGGGCTGCCTTTCCAGAATTTTCTCATACACAGCCATTGCCTGCCGGTAGGCTTCCTCGGCCTTCCGCTCGTTGCCCTGAGCGTTGTAGATCTGTCCGCTCATGCTGTAGGCGAGGGCATCCATGGGATTCTGCCGGAGCCGGTTTTCCAGCACGGCAAGAGCGGCGTTGTATTTTTTCTGCTTCATGTAAATCTGCACCAGGGAAACGGAAAGGGGCGCCGACCGGGGATCCAGCTTCAGGGCTTTCTCCAGCTCCGTCGCGGCCCGGTCCAACTGGCCCTGAGCCATGTAGAGGCTGCCGAGCCGGACATACCCGGCTGGATGCGCAGGAACCTTCTTGACCACATCCCCGTAAGCCGCTGCGGCACGGGTATAATCCTTCTGCGCCAGGTAAAGATCGCCCAGTGCAAGCCCTGCATCCGGATCGCCGGGCTTCTGGCTCAAAATCCGGCGGATGGTCTCCTCCGCCTTGGCGTAGTTCTTCTGGGCCATGTCGAGTCGAATCATCGCCTGAGTCACTTCACGGGAATCCGGACGGAGCTTCTGAGCCTTCTGGAGGGTATCGGAAGCCAGGCTGTACTCCTTGTTCATCATGTGGGCTTCCGCCAGCCGGATGTGGCCGAGGGTGAACTGCGGACTCTCGCTCGTTACCGTGCGGAACTCGGCAACGGCTTCTGTTCCATTTTTGTTGATCAGGGCAATGTTGCCCTTGGTGAAATGGGCGTCCACATCCTTGGCGCTTTCTTTGATGACTTCGTCCACGTACCGTGCCGCCTCTTTAACCTCCTGGCGGGCCAGATGGACCTTGGCCAAGGCATTCTTCGCCTGAAGAATCTGACGGTTCCCGGAATCTTTCTCCAGCGCCAGGCATTCCTTAAGAAGCTCCAATGACCGATCCGTCATGCCCGAATTGAAGTAAAGGTCGCTCAGGGCAAAACGCAGCTTGAAACTTTTGGGGATTGCCGCAATCCCATTTTTCAGCTCACGTTCCGCATCGGCCGGACGCCCCTTGGAAAGGTAGAATCCTGCTGCCTGCAGCCTGTTTTCTTCATTGCCGGGCTCGGCAGCCACCAACTCCGAAAGAAGCGCCGTTGCCTTGTCCTGCCGGCCGGCCTGCCAGTATAAATTCGCCAGATTCAGCCGGTAGTGGTTGTTTTTGGGCTCCAGGGCAATCACCTTCTGAAGGGTCGCCGCCGCCTCATCGATTTTCTTTTCCTGGGAATAGAGGTTCGCAAGGGTAAGATGCAGAATGACGCTCTTGGGATTGACGGTAATGCCTTCATTCAGAATCCCCTCCGCCTCCGGCAGTCTGTTGTTCTGGAGATGGCTGGAAGCCAGCAGCAGAAAAAGCTCCGGACGTTTTATTCCCCGCTGCTGCATTTCCTGCAAGAGGGAGAGCGCTTCCGGGCTTTTTTTCATGGAGAGCAGAGCCGAGGCCTTGAGCAGCAGGGCATCCTCGTTGGTGTTAGAAAGCTTCAGCACCGTCTCCGCCTTTTCCAGGGCCTTCTCGGGCTGGCGGGCCATCATGTAGATGTTCCCCAACTGAACCTGGGCCTCCTGCAGATTCGGCTTCAACTCGACGGCCTTTGAAAGCGCCCCGAAGGCCTTTCTCGGGTTCTTTTTTTTCAGCTCCACCATGCCCAGCATGTAATGGGCATCGGCAAACTTGGGATCAATCTGGATGGCATTGCGGAACTCAAGCCCGGCCTTGACGAAATCTCCCTTTTCATACAGAGACTTCCCCTTATTGAAGAACTTCTGCTTCTTTTCCTCCGGTCCGCTGCAGGCAGCAACCAGGGTGATCAGAAGGGCAAAGGCCACTCCCAGAGAAAGCATTCTTCTTATCAATTTCATACCTCCTGAAATATTTATTGATCTATACATTTTTTTAAATCCCTCTGGCGGCTACAACGGCAAAGGCCAAAAATGTAAACAGAGCCGGCTTGCCGAGTTGCTCCCGAACTTCGCCAAAGATAATCTCAAAGGCAAAAAACATCAGGATCATCTTGACCCCCAAAAGCCCGAACTGTTCCCTCAGACCGGGCAGGGCCACGAGAACCAGTGCAAGAAACACAAGCAGATAATCCATCGGGGTTGTTTTGAAACCCTTTTTGCGCCGTGTTAAACGCAGGGTAAGGAAGCTCAGAATCGCCACAATCAGAAAAGACAGGTTATAGAGATTTTCCGGTACCCCGTTCATCCAGGACGCAATACGGACATCGTTCAAATAGATCAGGAAGGGGATGAAAAAATAGAGAAAGAGGTTCAGAATCCACCGGATCCAACGCCGGCCAAGGAACCAGACGCCTGCCAGGACGACGCACCCCGCAGCAGCAAAAAGAGAAAAGTACCGGGGAATCTCTGCAGGCGCCAGGGCGAACGCGATCAGAAGGACAAAGGTGAAACTCTCCAGGGACTGGAAGGCAATCCGAATGAAAATCCCCTGTTCCCGCATTCGTCTCAGTTGCTTTTTAACCTGCTCGATCAGGAAAAATCGGGGAATGAGCCGCCCGGAGCTTTCAACTTTATGAAACAACCACAGGACAAGCCCCGCAAAGACCAGGTAGCCCCCCAGGAGGAGACTTTCCGAATGAAACCGGAGCAGATAAGCCGATGCCACCAGCAGAGACTGAAAAACGTAAATGACAAAGACGGCCTCGCTTTGATACAGACCAAGGGCCATGAGCCTGTGGTGAAAGTGCCCCTTGTCCGGAGCAAAGGGAGACCTTCCCTCCACCATGCGCTTGACCATGACCGTTGCCGTATCCAGGATCGGCCATCCGAGGATGAGGAGCGGCAGCACAGGGCTGAAGGCCGTATTTTTCTGGGTCAGCGAAAGGGAAAGGCAGACAGCGGAAAACCCCAGAAGCTGGCTTCCGGTATCCCCCATGAACAGGACAGCCGGGTGGGTATTGTACCGCAGGAATCCAAAGATGGAGCCGGCAAGGGCCGCGGAAACCAGGACGATAAAGAGATCATCGTCCATCCAGGCAAGATAGCCGATGCAGAGCAGCATCAGAAGAGCGATCCCGCCCGCCAGGCCATCCAGGCCGTCCGTCAGGTTGAGCGCATTGGTAACGCCGACGATGGCCACCACGGCCAGAAAAATGCCGATCCCCTCCATCAGGATCATGTCGTCCGGCAGCAGTGAGCCCAATCGGGTGATGCGGATTCCGCCGTAGAGGACAACAATCAGGGCGGCGGCAATCTGGGCGGCGAACTTGATTTTAAAGTCCAGCTCAAAGAGATCGTCGAGCAGGCCGAACACCACAATCACCACCGCTCCGGCCAGAAAAGCCCAGGCAAAGGTATTCGCAACACTGTAGATCAGGACGGGAACAAGGGCCCCCAATGCCATCGCCACTCCGCCGATTCGGGGAATCGGCTTCGAGTGGACCTTGCGGGCATCGGGCTGGTCATAGATACCAGCCCTGATGGCCACCGAAATCAGCAGGGGAATCAGCGCGATCGTGACGATCAAAGATAGGATGAAGGTAAAAAGAACCGTCATTCGGAGATAAATGACCTCGCCGTTTAATCCGGGATAAAGGCGGGAAGAAGCGGAACCGCCTCGTTAAGAAAATTCCGAATCCGCATATCCGCATCCGCCGGGCTTTCCGAATTTGCAATGGGGGTAATGACACGGACCAATGCACCATCCGTCCGCTGTCTCGTCAAGGCGTCCCAGAAATTGTAGAGTTTCAACTGGTAGAGTTTTGTCAGCACCCGGCCCCGCATGGGGAACCAGTAGTAAGCCAACTGCTTTTCGCCGTCTTTTTCCATCAATACCCGATTGACCCGCATGGATTTGCCATTTTTAGCTTTAATGACAACTTCCTCTGCCTGGCTGAATTTCCACCCACTCCCGGGAAGGCATGTATCCGGCGAATGGATGGATTCGCCCGTTTGCTGGTTTTCATAATAAGCAGTGTAAAAGTTAACGGGTTGCTTTTGAGGATTTTTGTAATTTATTATTACATAATCACTGAGATCAAGTACATCGACATACTGCTGATCCATTATATTCCGGCTGCCGCTCCATTCCCCAATCTGCAAAGGGAACTGAGTAAGAGACTGTTTAATGGGGATTTTCCCCTGGAACTCGACTCCCTGAGACAAGCCTAACGTCAATCCTAGAATCACACCAGCCACAAGAAACTGCGGCTGCAGAAGGGAACGGCCCCGGCTTACAGTTTCCTCTGTCAATTGAGCGGTACTGCTTTCATCCCCACAAATCCGGGAAGCTATTTGTTCATCCTTGCCAATTTTTGTAAGAATCCACATTTCCACCAGCATAATACCCGTCGTAAACAGAAAAATCAGCCAACCCGAAAACCCGTGAAAGAAGCCCTCCGCCACGGCAGGACCCCAGAAGCTATAGAGTACGCCTGTCAGGGCAATGCGGAAACTGTTTACAAAAATTGCCACCGGTATGGAAGACAGAAAAAGGACCGCTTTCTTCCAGAACCGGGCCTTGAACCAATAGGCCAGTATGAGGCTCAAAACCATCAGCGGGAACAAATAGCGCAGACCGCTGCACGCATCCACGACCTGCAGCTGGGTAAAACCGAGGTCGATGACGTTCCCTTCTCGATAAGCCGACATTCCGTAGAGGTGCAACATCCAAACACCAATTTGCGAAGAAACAAGCTTCAAACCGAAGGTGATTTTGTCATTGATGAAATGTGGAAAGGGAAACATGGCCAACATCATGACCAATGCAAACCCTATTGTCTTGAGCTTACGCCAACCCAAATGCAGCCACAAAATCCCAGCGCTGACAAACCATAAGGACATATATTGTGTGTAGAGTTCTCCCCCTAGCTTTCCCAGCCAGAAGAACAATACTCCAATAATTAAAGGAAGAAGTCCTTTCCAGGAGGGTACGGAAGGCTGATGGGCCAACACTTCCCGTTTTTCCCACAGCAGATAGAGTAAAACGATGGGAATGAGATAAGCGTAGGAATAATCTTCTCTGGACCAATCAGATAATATCATCCATCCAAGAGCAGAATGATAAATCACGATGATCATCAAGCTGTAAAGTATCCCTTTTAACCAACTTTCGGGTTGAACAGTTTTAACAAACGCGATCACTTCATTCTTTAACATACGGATACCTTTATTTTTTAAACTTTATTGAACTTAATTTTTTGTGATATTTGAGACGATTCAACACCACTCTACATGAGCAGGGTATTTTAACTGTGAGAAAGAAAAACGGGATCGTAGTGTTCAATATGGTTTTTTATTATTGTTAGGGGATTTGTAAAAACTCTTTGTTTCTATTTGCCACCTTGGGATGAAAATGGTCTTTTGACTAAAGAAATTTCAGGCAATAAATTTTTTTCACGACGCCAGTCATTCACTGAGCAGAAATTATGTGCTTTCATTATCTGTGTCAGTTTACCATGCGTTTTTGCAATGTTGACATAGCATTTAAACCGCCGATATGCAGGCATGGGTAATCGCGGAACATTAATGTCCAGATCACGGGGGTGAAAATAACTGCAAACCGGTATTCGCTTTGCATTCAACAAACGGAAGCATGCCGATATAAAAAAAGCTGGTAGAAGCCTGAAATAACCACCACCGGAAAACGCCATTCTGAATGCACCAAAAGTCATTAAAGACACAGGGTATTCCTCCAGCCTATTTCCATTATGTGTCACCAGAAAAAAGGGGTGGATCGGCATCCCAGAAATTCCACCGTGTCCATGCTTTCCTGGGTACAATGTGGCGTCGTAAGAATACCCTGCTTCTGAAATGCAATCAAACGCCCACATATTTTTTTCTGTAATGCTGAAACCTGGTCCGCGATATCCATTTACTTCCCTGCCAGTCAAATCTTCCAAAATCTTTTTTGCCCGACTTATATCTTCCCGAAACTCTTCCGGCTTAAGAGACGTGATCATCTCATGCCCATATCCGTGAGATGCAATTTCATGACGAGATGTATCAATCTTTCGGATGATTCCCGGATTACGCTCGGCCAGCCATCCAAGTACAAAAAAGGTACAGGTAATATGATGACGTTCAATAAGCTCCAAGAAAATCTCCAAACCTTGTTCCGCACGATAAACCGTTTTTGTTCTCAATTCGGAGTTAGGATTATCCGGCAAATCAAGAATATGAAACCACTCTTCCAGATCGAAGGTCATAATATTTTTTATGGGTTTATTTGCAACAAAAGCCATAGCAAGCAAATCTTCCTATAAAAGATCTGTATCACCCCAACTAATGAACCAATTTCTACCGTTACGAATATCTTCCGCTCTATCCTGAATCGTATTTATTCTTGCACCGAAGTGAATTTCCTGAGGGTGAAAGCGTGAAGGAATCGGCATAAAGCCGTATCGCCTTAAGCTGCTATAGTATGGAGTAGATTTGCTCATAAGGATGCTGATTAAATCTACACGTGCTCTAGAAAACGCGTTAATGACTTCCGATATTAGCAATCTGACAAACTTGATATCAGGCACAGAGATCAAATCCATGATGTATCCAGTCCTCAAGCCAAATCTGTCCTCTTCCTTCAATACAGCATAGCCCATCACACAGGCCTCATGCTCCAATCTTAAAATCCGGTATTTCTCCTCCGGACGCCTATAGCGCCAGTTAAGATATTCCATGTCTCTTTCAACACAAATAGGAAACAACTGTTTGACATCATCCCAGAAATAGTTGAATTTCTCATCAAAATTACTGATTTCTCTTACATTTACCCCAGCCATATGCTTTGGAGAGAAAATTAAATCTGATGTTTTATTCAATAGGAAACCAAGAACGCGAGAGGGATGCTTCAATCCTAAATACTTTTTAAACAATGACCGAAAATCCTGAATTTTCACAAGAAGAGGAAAGCTATAAAAATCAAGCCATTGAAGATTATTGACAAATATTTTTATGCTGTTTGCATTTGGGAAACCATAGATGAGATCGTAGTTATTTTCGGCAAGATATTCATAGTGTGCCTTACCAAGCCTCGTAAATAAGCCCTTTCCCTTATGCTGTGGATGAGTCATGCTATCAAAAGACAAACATCCCTTAACCGTCTTTGAAAACATTTTCATACGTAGTGGCAATGCAGCATATGCGCCAGCAATTTGATCGGGCGGGCTTTTTACTATGTATACAATCGCTTTGCCTGCAGGATTTTCAAGATATTCCCATTGGAAATGTCGCTCACTTTCCGTTTTTCCCATCGGTTTCCTAAAGACGGTTTCAAACAGCCTACAATAATCCGAATTATTGCTAAAATCATAAAGTTCAGGGATCATTTTTGAAGTTCTCCTCTATCCAGTAAAAGCAGGGGACATTTGGCAGAGCTGTTGATCTTGCTCAACTGACAAGCGGAGCTTCATTTCAGTTTGCAAACAGTCATTCGGTTTATAAACTATCGAATAAGTAGGCACACATTTACCATATAAAGGCGATTTCCATCCTAGGCAAGGATCTGCGGAACCATGATAGACTTTTATGTTCATATCTGTATTGAATAAAATTTTCACACAGAATGTCCCAAAGGAAGCTTCTACGCAATTTTCATTGATATTTACAGATCTGCAGGCTAGATGCAATGCACCCTCAGTTTTCACAGCTTGTGTGCCTTCCAATTTATCGTAGATATCGATCCACGCCTCATGATACCAATCGATCCTCCTGGAATGGATTATATCGTATTGTTCTTTGTACCCAAAGTGACTGGCTTCGCATATGAGGTGGTTCTCGTAACTACAATCCTTGAACTGAGTCCTGTACGATTTTTTCCAGAGAAAAGGGCCAAGCTCTTCGGCCTGATTTCTCCCCGCGATCCGCAAGGTATTATGGGCGATTGTTGACCTGAAATAGTTTCTCACAATACTGCTCCCATTATATTGCCCACTTCCTGGATCAATCAACACAGGGGTATTATCCCAGAACAGAATAACAGATAGTGAATCAGCATGACCATGCCCATAAAGTGGTTCAAGCCCCAATTCTCCGTGACGAAAAACAAGACGGCCTCGACCATGATTCATGATTGTGATTCCGCCATCATGATAAGTCTTTATGGTAGGGTAGCATGATTTTTCCATTTTCTTCTTTATTTTGTCAGCATCATCTCCTACGGAGGGCTCGGTAAGCTCATGCTCACAAATATAAAAAGCGGCACGCCTGGATTTCTTGCCGGAATTTTTTTTCCACTTACTCTCTTGGAAAAAAAAGGAAGCCGTTTCTAGCAATTGAAGAAAATACGGCTCGGAATAGTCCCCGTACAGACGGAAAACATAACCGTCGTCCCTGTCCCCGTAGTCAGGATATAAACCGTTTGTGAGCACCATATCATTTATAAAACAAAACGCACTTTTCAAGCGGGCGTACACATCACCCGGAACAAAGTCCTTATCCTCCAGCAGTATATAGTGAAGATAAGCGTCCATGACATAGCCAAGATACCAGAATGTCTGCTCCCGATTCGTACCATCAGGGTTTAATTGGCGGAGCGCCTGATGCCAAAGAATATGTCGGGCGAGGTTAACCCATCGAGTTGATTTCCTATAATCAGGAAGTGCCTTCCCCAGCCAGAACAGGCCAAGAGCTTCGATAATGAGATGATTACCTGCCGAGGAGTAAGTAGAAAGGTGATTTTCTATGTAGTTTCCCGATGCTACGCCAAGACCAGACAAACCTTCCAATAGATCATCGTCGGCTTGATCGTATATCTGGCATACCGCCCGATATACTGATAACCACCTCAATGATACTTCCATTGCACTCAGGTATGACGGACCATGCAAAAATCTGTTTCTCTTGATCCAATCCACCAGGATTCGCTTTGTTAGCTCCGCATCAGATGATGCAATGAGCGGAAGAAACTGGAGACGATTCAATTCCCAGTTT
>Ga0265295_1006933_pt1 | contig 13378 bp, 12 predicted proteins | sample Munlansysbiofilm_FD_192503 | JGI IMG/M metagenome (GOLD analysis project Ga0265295, IMG submission 192503) | Leachate microbial communities from a municipal landfill in Southern Ontario, Canada - Methane capture system biofilm | ecosystem: Engineered > Solid waste > Landfill > Unclassified ... | reverse complement strand
AGTTCAAGGAAGATAAAAAATTTAACCGCAGGAATACATGGAGTATTTTGAGGATTAAATTTTTTATCTGACGCCGAAATGGACAAAAAAGGCCGTTTTCGTTCAGCAACTAAATAATAACCAAAAAATATAAAATATTTAACAAAAGAATTTGAAAGATAAATTAAATCATGTTTTTAAAAAAAACAAAAATTAAACCAAGACATAGAGAAATAGCCGGATACATAAAAACCAGGTGGACCCACCTTGCTCTTGCAATCATATGTATGCTTGTTGTATCAGCTTCAACCGCAGCTTCAGCATATATAATTAAACCAGTACTTGATGATGTATTTATAAATAAAAAAGAAGACATGCTTAAACTGCTTCCATTTGCAGTATTGGTAATTTATTTTTTAAGGGGCCTTGGTCTTTACGGGCAGGAATATTTTTTAAATTATCTTGGACAGGTAATAATAAGAAAAATAAGAGATAATCTTTATTCAAAAATTCAGGATCTTCCACTTTCTTTTTTTGAGGGCGAGAAAACAGGAGAGCTTATGTCAAGGCTTTCCAATGACGTAAATATTATAAAAAATATGGTGTCAACCACAATAACCTCAACTCTTAGAGACTTTTTTACAATCTGTTTTTTAATAGGAGTCATTTTTTACCAGATATGGAGTCTTGCACTTTTTGCAGTTTTAGTTCTTCCTTTGGCATTTTATCCAATAGTATTTTTTGGAAGAAAGGTGAGAAAGGTTTCAACCGGCTGTCAGGAGGCAATGGCTGAAATGAATTCCTTTGCACATGAAACCCTTGTAGGAGCTAAAATAATAAAGGCCTTTTCCATGGAAAACTACGAAAAGAAAAGGTTTTATGAAAAAACAGCCTATATTTTTAAAATGGAAATAAAAAATGCAATTATAAAGGCTTTATCATCGCCTGTAATGGAAGTGTTAGCCGGTGCAGGTGTAGCTTTTATTATCTTGTACGGAGGCTCACGCGTTATCTCAGGGGTATACACAACAGGAACATTTATTTCATTTCTTGCTTCTGTAATTATGCTTTATGACCCTGTAAAAAAAATATCCAAGCTAAACAATGCAGTTCAACAGGGATTATCGGCTGTTGACAGGGTTTATGACATAATAGAAAGAAAATCTGATCTTGAGGAGATTAAAGATTCAGTATTTATTGAAAAAAAATCCCATTTTGTAACTTTTGAAAATGTCTGGTTCAGGTATCAGGGGTGTGATGAATATATTTTAAAAAACATAAATCTTCATGTAAAAAAAGGAGAGGTCATTGCTCTTGTTGGTATGAGCGGCGGAGGCAAAACCAGTCTTGTAAATCTTATTCCAAGATTTTTTGATGTTTCAAAGGGTAAAATATTGATAGATGATCTTGATGTAAGAAATCTTAAACTTTCAAATTTAAGGGATCAGGTTGCTTTTGTTACCCAGGAGCCTATTTTGTTCAATGATACAATTTATTCAAATATTGCCTATGGAAAAAGGGATGCCTCATATGAAGATGTTGTTTTAGCTGCAAAATCAGCTTTTGCATATGATTTTATAATGGATTTTCCAGATGGTTTTGACACTGTAATAGGAGAATTTGGAAACAGACTCTCAGGAGGTCAGAAACAAAGGCTTTGCATAGCAAGAGCCTTGATAAAAGATGCTCCAATACTTGTACTTGATGAAGCAACATCAGCACTTGATACAAATGCAGAAAAAATAGTTCAAAAAGCTTTAGAAAATCTTATGCAGGGAAGAACAACATTTATGATAGCTCACAGGCTTTCAACAATATCAAATGCAGACAGAATAGTAGTTATTGAAAACGGTGAAATAAAAGAATCAGGAACTCATCAGGAACTTCTTCAAAATAACGGCTCATACAAAACACTTTATGAACTTCAGTACCTTAAGGATGAAGTGAAATAAATCAGTCTTTTATTTTAAATTAAGTCAGGCAGAAGTTAAATCATTGCTTAACGAAAACTGCCTTTTTTGTCCATTCTAAAGTCATATTCAAAATTTAATCCTCAAAATACTCAATGTATCCTAAATGTTAAATTTTTCATTTTCCTTGAACTTAACAAAAAAATTCTCGTTTTCGGCTAATCACTAAACAGCTGCTGAAAAAAATTTGTGTTTGTTTTTATGAGCTTTTTTTAAACTCTTTTAATCCTGAGAAGTCAATTTTTATAAGTTTGTTTTTATTATTTTTAGAATAGGCCTGTGTCATTTTATCCAAAAAGTGCTTGTCTCCATAGGCTTTGATTGCATAGGCAAAAAAAATACCAGATAAAATATCAATTGTGTAATGACCTCTAGATAAAAAAAGTGCAATAATAATTATTATTACAGAACTAAGAAGGATAAATTTATAAAGACTATCTTCAGCAAAAAGGAAATATAAAAAACTTATTCCTGTATGACCAGATGGATAAACACCAAGCTCAATTTTGGAAAAACCGTTAAATAAGCCTTCAGTACCGTCAAATCCAGGCGGATTTCCAAAAGGAGTAAGCACAATAAAAAAGCCTCTGACAATTTGAAAAATTCCGCTTAATAAAATTAAATATGGAATTTTATCGTATTTTTTTCTGTGTATCATATAAAAAATAATTGCGAAAAGAGAAACTAGGGAAAAAATATCATAAATATAATCAATGTCCCAAAGAGGAATATTATCAAGAATTAAATCTGAGAGAACAGGAAGGCTTGATCCGTTTTTAGTATAATCAAGAAGATAATTCTGGCAAAAAAAATTAAGCTGGATTCCTCCAATAAGAACAGAAACTGCAATATAAAAATATTTATCTTTTAAAAGCAGAAAAAAATTAGAAATAATTTCCTTAATTTTTGGTAAAAATTTATTTTTTTTAAAATTAATATATAGTTTCATGATTAATTAAACTTACCATAATTATAATTAATTTTACCCTTTAAAATTTCTTTGCCTGTAAAAATTCTGTAAAGATGTGTTTTTAAATATTTAAGTGTTAATTGAATATTTCCTTCTTTTGCAGCCCTTCTGTCAGAAGTGTAAAAGCAGGGTTTTAAAATTTTAAATTTAAAATTATAAGTCTTTGCTGCTGTTTTTACATAATTGCAGTCTTCGCAAATCCCCAGATTTTCGTTGAATCCTCCAATTTTTTTATGGACGTTTTTAGTCGAAAAAAAACAGGCACCAAATGCAGTTGGATAAAACGGACGAAGAACCAGCATAAAAGAATTAAGGAAAAATGCACCTGAATCAGAAATAAAATTGTGCTCAGATATTTTTATTGGACATGTTGCTATATCGATTTTTTTTCTATTGATCTCTTTAAGAGTTTTTTCAATAAAATCATTTTTGAGTTTTGTATCAGAGTCTAGAAAAAGGAGCCTTTCATATTTAGCATGATCTGCACCCTTGTTTCTTCCGTAGGCAGGCCCGGCTGCTTTGTCTAGTTTCAGGTATTTAAACTCATTGAAATACTGTTTAAAGGCAATTGCAGCATTTTTTGTGTTGTCAGTGCTGTTGCTGTCAGAGATTATTACCTCAAAATTTTTAAAAGTCTGTAGCCTTAATGATTCAAGAATTTGAGGAATATATTTTTCTTCATTATAGGCAATAATTATTATGCTTAACATTAATTTAGCATTCTCTTGTATATTTTTAACTGAGTTATTTATGAAAAATAAATGATTTTCAATATGTTAGAATGTAAATTATGTCAATCTTAAAAGAGCTGGGCTATAGATGTTTTTTTAGTGGCGGTATTTATACCGCCTGTTTTTTAGAAGTGATGAACCCATCTAAGATTTAATTTAAAACCTTCCGGCCTGTTTTCAGCCTTTGTTTCAAAATATGAATTAATAAACATGTGGTTGTCTTTTGAAAAATGATACACGCAGCCCGGGCCTGCTGCAAAAACCTGTTCTTTTGAAGAATCTGATTTGTTTCCGTTTATTTCTGATTTTGTAATTTGCTTAAGAAAGTATCCGTTTATTCCGGCTCTGAATCTGTTTTTTACAAAAGCGTATCCAAGAGCAAAATTTGCATGAAAAGCCTGGCCTGCTTTAGTATTAGTATCATCATTTTTATCGTTCCATAAATAATGAATTCTTGCAGACATTGTAGTTTTTTCGTTTAAAAATATGGTTCCTGCCCAGTAAGGATTAAAAGAAAAAAAATTGCTTCCAGGATTTAGAGCTTTGGTTGTGTCGTATTTGCCTGTTGGAAGGATAAATTGGAATTCAATTCTTTGAACAAATAAAGGCCCTTTTTTCCCCATAACAGGATCCCATTGAATATATGGTCCAACTACAATATCTCCAATCCCGGTTCCATTGTCTTTTGGGAAATTTGGATTATCGTTTTTATAAGACATATCAAGTGAAACAGTGGGTATAATAATGTCAATTCCGGGTCTTATACCTTTGGAGATTTCCTTGTCTGACTGGTATATAAACTGGGTCAGGCTGATCCAGGCATCAAGTTCTTCGTCTGCAAAAGAAGGAAGAGCTCTGTTTCCATTATGATCTGTAAGCTTTTTGGAATTCCAGTATTGAATATATTGTGTAAAGTAAAGCCCTGAAGCAGCTGGAGGTCCGCCGTCAAGAAAACTTGTAAAACCAAGATTTACGGAAGGGAGTTCATATGAAAAAGCTGAAGGTATTAAAAATAAAAAAAACAAAGCTGTAATACTAGAAATTTTTTTCATGGGTTCATGTCTCCTGGCATAATAAATATGAATTTTTGATAAAAAAATAATTTTTATTTTGAATTGGAAGGACTTTACCAGAAAAAAAAATAAAGGCAAACTTTGACTCCGGTTATTATTTAAAGGACTGCATATGAATGAGTTCCATAAGCTGCAAGCTCCTTTGAATCATTTACAAGCTAAATAGTGAGCGGCCGAAAACGAGAATTTTTTGTTCAGTTCAAGGAAGATGAAAAATTTAACCTTTAGGATACATTGAGTATTTTGAGGATTAAATTTTGATTCTGACTTAAGAATGGACAAAAAAGGGCGTTTTTGTTCAGCAACTAAATATGTACAATTGCAATTTTTTTGGCTGCTTTCATTATTCAGATAGAGAAAGTAAATGAGTTTTATTTTCCATGACGAAAAAAACTCACATGCATGTCCATTGTGATAAGTTTTTAGATAAAAATTAAATATTAAAAATCTGCTTTTAGTTTTTCTAAAGTTTCATCATAAATTTTTTTTAATTCATCTGAAAAAAGAACAAAAATAATCTCATTTGGAAAATTGTTTTGTTTTAAAAAATTAATTGAAGTCTTGATTGCAATTTCTGCTGCTTTGTCTTTTGGATATCCATAAACACCGCAGCTTATGGCAGGAAAGGCAATGGAATTAAGTTTTTTTGAATTTGCTATCAAAAGAGAATTTTTATAGGAATTTTCAAGAAGCAAAGGGTCTTTGTCAAGATTTTTGTACACAGGACCAGGGGTGTGAATTATATATTCAGCTGTTTTGATATTATATGCTTTGGTAATTTTTGCTTCGCCTGTATTGCAGCCATTTAATTTTCTGCACTCTTCAAGAAGTTCTTTTCCGGCAGCCAGATGAATTGCTCCGTCAACACCACCTCCTCCAAGAAGGGAGTTGTTGGCTGCATTTACAATTGCATGGGCTTTAATTTTTGTTATGTCGCCTTTTATTATTTTAATTTTATTTAATAATTTATCCATATTTTGTCCTTTAAAATTTTGCTTTTCTGATTCCTTTTGAATCTGACTTAAGAATAATAAGTTCCTTGACACATTCTCCGTTTATTTCAAAAAAAGTTGGGCCTGTAATTGTTTGAAAAACTGAAGTAGAAAGAATGGCGTCCCTTATTAATTGAGGTGATGCGGAACCTGCTTTTTTTACTGAATCAAATATGATCATTGCACTGTCATAACTGATTGCTTCAATAAAGCCCGGCTTTTGTCCAAACAATGATTCATATGCTTTGGAAAAGTTTTTTATGTTTTCATCATCTGACTGATCAAAAAAAAGAGCTGTGAAATATGCTTTTTTAATATATCCTTCGCTGGATTTTATAAGAGATTCGTCATTCCAAAGGTTTGGACCAAAAAAGATTGCATCATAAACATCAAAATATGCAAGCTGGGGTGCAAGTGAAGCTGCTTTTATGGGCCCGTCAGGTATAAATACAGCCTTAAAATCAATTACGGGCTGTAATTTGTCGTTGGTTGATTTGTTTTTATTTTCTGTTTTATTTTCTCTTAAATCCTCATAATAAATACCTGTAATTTTTTTTATTGGCTCTGAAAAATCAGCAGAATCAGGATTGTATTTTTCTACTCCCATGATTTTACAGTTGTTTTTTAGTGCTGAATCAAAAAAAGCATTCATAAATGTTTTTCCGTATGATTCATCTGGATATAAGATTGCAAATGTATCTATAGATAGTATCTCTTTTGCAAAGCTTATAAGTGCTTCAGCCTGCATGGAAGGAGTTATAAAATGTCTGAAAACGAAACTGCTGTTTTTAGTGATAGATGGTTTATGGGTCATTGAAATTATTGGTATAAGATTTTTTTCTGCATACAAACAGGCCTTTTCAGCTGTATGAAATGGTCCTATTATCGCAGACACTTTGTTTTCAATTAAATTTTTTGCTGCTTCCTCTGACCCTGAATCAAGTGATTTATTATCTTCAATTAAAAGATTTATTTTAATATCTGGATTTTTAAAAGTGAAATCAGAAACAGCAAATTGAATTGCTTTTAAAGCCATTTGACCATATGGAGCGAATTGCCCTGAAAGTGGGAGAATTACACCAATTGAAACTTTTCCTTTTTTTTCTATCAGTTCAAGTTCTCTTTTTGCTTCTGCATAGGTTTCGGTTGAAGGGTAATTATCTAAAATGTCATTAAGGAGTTTTTTTGCACCTGCTGGATCATTGGCTTTCAAAAGCGTAAGGGCATAATATTTTTTAAATAAGGCAGAAGCATCATTATTTAAAAAAAGATCAAATGATTTTAAAAGAGATTCTTTATCCATTTTGGAGGCTGTTCTGGCAATAAGGGGCCTTATCAAAGAATATTGAATAGGGTCTTTTAAGTATATTTCATTATAAATTTGTACTGCTTTGTAATATTTTTCAAGTTTTAATAATGCATTAGCCTTAATGTATAAAAATCTGATTTTCATATTTTCGGAATTTGTTTTGGCTAAAGCGGTTTCGCATAATAAAAGGGCTTGTTGAGTTTTTTCAGTATCTATAAGAATATTAGCTGCATGAATTGAAGCTTCGAAAAATGCTTCTGAATTTGAATATTCCTTTATAATCTTAAAATAGATTTCAAGTGCTTGTTCAGTATTTTTAGATTCGGTTATTAGTGCTGTTTTCAAGTATGCTTCAGGAACAAGTCCTGAATCAGGAAATTCTTTTATGAACTGCATATAAAGATTTTGAGCTTTTTGGTATTGTCTGTCATTAAAAGCTTTTTGTGCCGTTTCAAATTTTGTTTTTTCAAAGTCTGAATAATTGTGTTGAAATTCATTTTTTTTAAAAAGACCACATCCTGTGTTTATGGCAATTAGTAATGTAAGAATAAAAATTTTTTTGTTTTGCATATTAAAGCCTTTGAATTTTAGTTTTTTTCTTTTAATATTTTTGAGGTACCTGAAATTATTCTTGTTTGTCAAATTTTAAATAAAACGGAGAATGGTATGTTATCTAGTAAAAATTTTTTTAGGATATTTACTTTTACATTGTTATATTTCTTTTTTTCTTCCAATGCAATTGCTGAATTATACAGTTATACTGATGAATCTGGAGTAATTCATTATACTGATAATTATTCAAATGTTCCAAATCAATTTAAAAATCAAGTCGATATTAGCAGGGAAATTAAACCTGATTTTTATAAAAATTCAGAGCCTGTTGCAGAAAATTTTGAGCAAAAAGAAGAAAGTGAGGGACAGCAGGCTGTTTCACTTTTAAAAAATGAAGCAGATGAGCTTGTTAAAAGAAAAAAAGCTCTTGAGTCCGAATATAAAAGCCTTTTAGAAAATCAAAAAGAACTCGAAATTTTAAGACAAAAAGTGAGAACCAAAAAACAAAAAAACGAATATCTTGAAAAATTTGAAAGTGTAAATGCAATGATAAAAAATTATGAAGACAAAAGAGTTCAGTATCAAAAAGATCTTGATGTCTATAATAAAAAAGTCAGTGAACAAAAAATTAAATAGCCGCTCAAGGAAAACGGCCTTTTTTCATTCTAAAGCTAGGTTCAAAATTTTTAATTTTGAAATTAATCGAATGTTTTTGATTATTTGGCTTTGAACCTGGAAAATGATTTCTTTCTGGTTGGTAATCAGCTTTTTATAAAATTATTAATAAGCTTAGCCGCCTTTTCAGTTTCATGGGGCAAAAGCCAGTGAATATCTTTATCTGCTCTAAACCATGTGAGCTGTCTTTTGGCATATCTTCTTGTATCTCTTTTCATAAGAGATACTGCCTCTTCTAGTGAAAGTTCTTTGTCTATAACAAAATTCATGTGTTTATAGCCGATTGAAGACATTGACTTGAGATTTGTGGAATATCCCATATTCCTTAAATTTATTACTTCATTTAAAAGCCCGTTTTCTATCATCTGGTCAACTCTTGCTTCAATCCTTTGATAAAGAATTTCTCTTTCAATGCAAAGACCGATTTTTAATATTTGGTATTTTTGTTTTTTGCTGTTCCTATCTTTTTCCTGGAGGTTTGATATTTTTTGGCCGGTAGAAAAAAAACATTCAAGTGCTCTTGCAAGCCTGAATATATCATTTTCATGAATTTTTGATGCAGATTCAGGGTCATGATTTTGTAAAAGTTTTTTTAAAAAACCATGTCCGTTTTTTTTTTCAAGGTCATAAAGAAGTTCAAGAGCAGCTTTGTCGGCAGGCTTGGACCTGAAAATACCATGAGTAAGAGCTTTTATGTAAAGCCCTGTTCCGCCTGCAATAATGGAAATTTTTTTTTCCATATCTGCTTTTTTAATAAGCTTGTCAGCTTCTTGTGCAAATTTTCCTGCATCAAATTCCTCATCTGGGAAACACATGTCTGTGAGGTGGTGAAATGCTTTTTGGTTTTCTTCAGGGCTTGGTTTTGCAGTGCCAATATCCATAAGTTTATAAACCTGCATGGAATCAGCACTAATTATAATTGATGGGAATTTTGAAAAAAGCTCAATTGTCATTGAAGTTTTGCCAATTCCGGTCGGCCCGCATATAATTACAATTTTTGGAAGTTTTTCAGCCATGGTTTATATTCTTTATTTTTAAATAAGGTATCAAATTTTAAATATTTTCTGATGGTATATAACAGAACTAAATGTATTGACAACCTTTAAAATAGCCGATATGGATATGTTTGCTGATAGAATATTTAAATAAATAAACTCTGAATTTGGCTAAAAAATCAATAGTCGGGTTTTTAACCCGGCAAAAGTTTAATATCTGAAAAGTTGCAGAAAAAAACAGCAATTTTTGCAAAATTTTTAACAGGAGAAGAGATTATGTCAAAAGAAATCGTTGGATCCGCGATGGTTGTTGGCGGTGGTATCACAGGGATGCAGACCGCCCTTGATCTAGCTGACGCCGGGTATTATGTCTACCTGGTTGAAAAAAAACCGTCCATCGGCGGTGTAATGGCCCAGCTGGACAAGACATTCCCAACCAACGACTGTGCGATGTGAATTATCTCACCTAAACTGGTCGAGGTCGGCCGGCATCAGAATATTGAGTTGATGACTTTAAGCGAAGTTACATCAATTTCAGGAGAAGCGGGAAATTTTGAAGTTGAGGTTCTTAAAAAGCCCAGATACGTAGACATGAACAAGTGTATTGCTTGTGGTGCCTGTGTAGAAAAATGTCCCAAAAAGGTAGATAATGAGTACAACGCAGGTCTAAACAAAAGAAAAGCCATTTATGTTGAATATGATCAGGCTGTTCCTCTTAAGTTTGCAATTGATCCTGAACAATGTATCAAATTAACAAAGGGAAAGTGCGGAATTTGTGAAAAAACATGCCCTACCGGAGCTATAAATTATGATGATAAACCTGAAACCGTTAAAATTAACGTAGGTTCAGTTGTTCTTGCTCCTGGTTTTAAAGCCTTTGATCCTTCGGTTTTTGATACATATCAGTATACTAAATTCCCAAACGTAGTTACAGCTCTTGAGTTTGAAAGACTTCTTTCTGCTTCAGGCCCAACTCTTGGTCATCTTGTAAAGCAGTCAAAAGATCATGAAGAACCAAAAAAAGTTGCTTTTTTCCAGTGTATAGGTTCAAGGGACATAAACCGCTGTGATAATGGATACTGCTCATCTGTGTGCTGTATGTATGCAATTAAGGAAGCTGTTATTGCCAAGGAACATTCAGCCGGTGACCTAGACTGTGCAATTTTTTACATGGATATGAGAACCCATGGAAAAGATTTTGAGCGTTATTACGAAAAAGCAAAAGATGATGGAGTCCGCTTTGTAAGAAGCAGGGTGCATACAATAAATCCTGTTCCTGAAACGGAAGATCTTGAAGTCAGATATGTTGATGACCATGGAAAGATCAAAACAGAAGTTTTCAACATGATTGTTCTTTCAGTTGGACTTGAAATAGATCCTTCAACAATTGAACTTGCAAAAACTCTTAATATTGAGCTTACCCCTGGTAATTTTGCACAGACAGGAACATTTACTCCTGTTCAGACATCAAGAAAAGGTATTGTTGCATCAGGTGCTTTTCTTGGACCAAGGGATATTCCCCAATCTATGGTTGACGCAAGTGCTGCTGCAGGTGTTGCAGGTGAAGGCCTTGCTCCGGCCCGTGGTACTTTGCTCAAGGAAATTCAGACCACACCTGAAAGAGATGTTTTTGGCGAAGCTCCAAGAATTGGTGTTTTTGTATGTCACTGCGGTATTAACATTGGCGGTGTTGTTAATGTTCCTGCTGTTGCTGAGTATGCAAAGAGTCTTCCTTTTGTTGAATATACTGGCGATAATATGTTCTCCTGTTCCCAGGATACCCAGGACAAGATGACTCAAATTATCAAAGAGCAAAATCTTAACAGAATAGTTGTTGCTGCATGTACTCCAAAGACCCATGAGCCTCTTTTCCAGGAAACTCTTATGGCTGCTGGTCTTAATAAATACATGTTTGAAATGGTCAACATAAGAAACCAGGATTCATGGGTTCATAAGGAATCTCCTGAAAAGGCAACTGAAAAGGCAATGGATCTTGTAAGAATGGGTGTAGCAAAGGTTGCACTTCAAAATCCTCTTACAGAAGCTCAGCTTCAGGTTGGACAGACTGCCATGATAGTTGGAGGCGGTCTTGCAGGTATGGCTGCTGCTGAAACTCTTGCCATTCAAGGTTATGAAACTCATATTATAGAAAAATCAGACAGGCTTGGCGGTAATGCACTCAAGCTTTACAAAACTCCCAAGGGTGAAGTTATAGCAGATAAGGTAGCAGAGCTTGTTGAAACTATAAATTCAAATGATAAAATTAAGGTTCATCTTAATACTACAATAGAAAATGTTGATGGTTTTGTTGGAAACTTTAAAGCAAAACTCAATGAAAATGGTAAAGAGGCATTTCTTGACCATGGTGTGGCTGTTATGGCTACTGGAGCAAAACCATATACACCAACTGAATATATGTATGGTAAAGATTCAAGGGTTTTAACAAGTCTTGATTTAGACCAAAAAATGAAATCTGACGATTCTCTTGTAAAAGATGCTGATTGTGCAGTGTTTATTCAGTGTGTTGGTTCTCGTGAGCCTGAAAGACCATACTGCTCAAGAGTATGCTGTACTCATTCAGTTGACAATGCACTTGAATTGAAACGCCGCAAGCCTGATATGAATGTATTTATTCTTTACAGAGATATCAGAACTTACGGTGAAAAAGAATATCTTTACAAAGAAGCAAGAGATGTTGGTGTTATTTTTGTAAGATATGATCTGGAAAATAAGCCTAAGGTTTCAGTTGAAGATGGAAATTTAAAAGTAGTTGTAAAAGATCATGTTCTTAACCGTGATCTTGAAATAGAGCCTGATGTTATAACTCTTGCAACAGCTATTATTCCAAATACTGTAAATGATCTTGCACAGTTTTATAAGCTTCCTATGAATGACGACGGATTCTTTATTGAAGCTCATGCTAAGCTTGGACCTTCAGAGTTTGCAACTGACGGTGTTTTTCTTGCAGGTATGGCACATTATCCAAAACCAATTGAAGAAGCCATAGCCCAGGGTAAGGCTGCTGCTTCAAGAGCTATTACTCTTCTTGCAAGAAAGGAAATTTTTACAAGCGGTCAGATTGCAAGAGTCGATCCTGTTCTTTGCAGTGGCTGCGGAATCTGCGTAAGCGTTTGTCCGTATTCTGCACCTTCATTTATAACAGAAGGACCTTTTACAGGAAGGGCTCAAATCAACCCTGTTCTTTGCAAGGGCTGTGGTCTTTGTGTTGCATCATGCCGTTCTGGTGCAATTCACCATAATGGTTTTGACAATGATCAGATTTTCAGCCAGATTTTTGCAGTCAACGCATAAACCAAGGATTCTCCGCTTTTAACAAAAGCGGAGATTTTATATATCAAGGAGTTTGGCAATGAGTGAATATGAACCAAAAATAGTAAGTTTTCTCTGCAACTGGTGCAGCTACGGTGCAGCAGATCTTGCAGGAGTAAGCCGTTTTCAGTATCCTGACAATGTCAGGGTAATCAGAATACCATGTACAGGAAGAATGAGCCCTAAATTTTTTCTTTCGGCTTTAAGGGAAGGTGCAGATGCAGTATGGGTTTCCGGCTGACATCCCGGAGACTGCCATTACCTGGAAGGTAATTACTATGCACGCCGTAAATTTCAGCTTTTCAAAGACCTTATGGAATTTGTAGGTCTTGAAAAAGACAGGCTTCATTTTTCATGGATTTCATCTGCTGAAGCAGTAAAATTTGCAGATGTTGCAAAGGAAGTCTGTGAAAAAGTAAAAGTACTTGGCCCGAATAAAAAATTTGTTAAGCGTTACCCAACTAAGGATACTGAATAATGGACGCATATACAGATAAAATAAAAGAGATATCCAAAAAGATATTAAGCGAAGGGAAGGTAGATGTGGTAATAGGGTTTCGCAAAGGAACGCTAGGCTACATGTCCGAGCCCTACATGGCAAAAAGTGAAAAGGAAGCAGAGAATTTAGTATTTGACTGCAACTGCCGCATGAACCTTGTAAATTATGTAACCAACCGTAAAGACAAGGTAGGAATAGTAGTAAAGGGATGTGACAGCAGAAACCTTGTAACTCATATAATAGAAAACAAAATCAAGCGTGACCAGCTATATATAATAGGTGTTCCCTGTACAGGACTTGCAG
>Ga0265295_1006932_pt1 | contig 13380 bp, 9 predicted proteins | sample Munlansysbiofilm_FD_192503 | JGI IMG/M metagenome (GOLD analysis project Ga0265295, IMG submission 192503) | Leachate microbial communities from a municipal landfill in Southern Ontario, Canada - Methane capture system biofilm | ecosystem: Engineered > Solid waste > Landfill > Unclassified ... | reverse complement strand
TTTAAGAAGAAAACATCAACGGAGGATGAGACTGACACTCCGACTTGGGGTGGCGACAGGCGGTCAATTTTAACAAGGGAAGAGGAGATTGAAGTTCTAGAACAAATGACTCCCGAAGCAGTGCAGGGACGTTTTGTGACTGTCGCCGACATCCATCAGGCTTTGGAAGCCAAGGCGGGGCGCAAGCTAAGCAAACAAACAGCTTACAACACTCTTTATCGTCATAACTGGCAGAAAGTTGCTCTAGACAAGGCGCATCTCAAAAATGAGGCTGAAAATCTTGAGCTGTGCAAAAAAACACGTTCTTTGATGCGGTATACATGGCAACCATCTAGTACAAACTGGAGAGAAAAACCCCTCACATAAGGTTCCAGGAGGAAGCACATTTTGGGGGAATGCCGAGGGGACGGGAACGGGGTCGGAGCGCCGGCATCCTTGCCGGCATTGGTGCGGGGTCGGAGCGTCGGCATCCTTGCCGGCATTGGGTCGGGGGAACGGGAACGGGGAGCACGCTAAAGCGTGTACTACATACGTGGGACGGCTGCTGGGAGCGCCGACTTCCAGCCTATGGGCGGCAGATACGCTTTTTATAATAAACATACTGAAAGACAAAACGGCTCGTTTTTGCAGCTTCGTTTTCAAGGACTACATTAGTTTGCTCACCAAATAAATGGAGTCCGTCCACGCCAAGCGTAAAGTATCAAAACATCAGCAAGGTTGGGGCAAGGCGGCGGTGGAACAACTCTTCGCCGATCTGCGGGCGGAGTTTCCTGGTGTGGGCGGCTTTTCAGCTTCCAACCTCTGGCGCATGAAAGCTTTTTTCGAGGCGTACAGCGCACTCGAAAAACTCCAACCACTGGTTGGAGAAATTGCCTGGACTCATAACCTAGGCCTCGTCCAAAAAGGTAGCTTGCAGGAATTTGGACACGAAGCTACACGAAGAGACAGGAAGCTACACGAAGAGACAGGAAGCTACACGAAGAGACAGGAAGCTACACGAAGAGACAGGAAGCTACACACAGCAAGCGGCATAAGCCCTTAGTGTGCCTTGGTGTCACTTCGTGTCTCTTAGTGTCCTCCCCCCCCGTGCCTTTGAACCACTAAAACACATATAGCCGCACCAAGTCACACATAATTGCAGGAGGCAGCAATGAGCCAGGATTATGAGGAGTATTTTCACCAGGATGCCCGTGATGATAGGTTTCTTCGCGCCGCCAGGACAGTGCTGAAAAACTATAGTATTAGCCAGCGCCAGGGTGGCGCTGGCAGTAAGGCGCTCTTCGACGTTCAGGGCGGCAGCCAGGACTATGTGGTGGAGATAGATCCAAGCTGGCAGGAGTCGCCGCAGTGTAGCTGTCCCGATGCCAGCAAAGGTGCCATGGTGCAAAACCGGGGCTATTGTAAGCATATTATCGCAGTGCTGCTTAAAGATGAACACTTTCGCTATCAACTGCTGGAGACCTTTCTATGAGTATGCCAAGTCCTCCGAGATTAGATGCAAGAAGGGCTTTGGCCACAGCAAAAGAGGCCTCGGCGCTAAGCTATGAGCAACTTTTTCCGCTCTTGCAGGCAACCCTGCAGGCCGGCGTGGCAGCCTTGCTGCTGGGACCACCCGGCGTAGGCAAGTCATCGCTGGCAGCCGAACTGGCCAAAAGCCTGAATAAAAAACTTATAGATATACGTCTTTCGCAGAAGGATCCGGCCGAGCTGGGCGGAGTTTACTTCCCCAACCGAAAGAGCCAGGTCTTGGAGCTGTTTCCGCCCGGCTGGGTGCAGCAGGCGGTGAGGGAGCCTTGCCTGGTTTTTCTCGATGAGTTCAATGCCGGACTGACCAAGCTGCATCAGGCCGCCGCCTATCAAATCGTGCTGGAAAACCGTATAGGCGAATTTTCCTTTCATCCGGAAACCCGGGTGCTGGCGGCAGGCAATAGGCAGGAGGATTACTCTCTGGCAACCCCGCTTTCGCAGGCGCTCAACAACCGCTTCGCGCATTTTCATATGCGCCCCGACAGCGAGGATTGGTTGCGCTGGGCGGCGAGCCATAATATCAACGAGGATATAATGGCATTTATCCAGACTTACGGCGATGACGTGCTTTTCTGCGCCGCGGACATTCCTGCTTTTCCCACTCCGCGGAGCTGGGAAATGAGCAGCCGGATACTGAGCCGGGCCAAAGATGATAGCCAGCAGCAGCATCTGCTGAGCGCCTGCCTGGGCTTGGAAATGAGCCTGCAGTTTATCCAATACCAGAAATTATTCCGCAAGGTCAGTGTGAAAAAAATCCTTGCCGGCGAGGAGAAGCTGGATTTCGTTAAAAACAGCGAGCCTTCCACTATTTTTGCCGTGCTTTTTGCCGTCGCCGGCTATCTGAAGGACCATGAGATTGACGACAGTCAACTGCTTAGCCTGCTTGCCTTCTTGCAGAGTCCAGGCTTGAATATGGAATACCTGATTATTTTTCTGCGGCAGGTCTACGCCCGTCAGAAAGAGCTTTTCCGTCGTCTGCGTCAACTGCCGACTTTTCAGGCACTGGCTGGCCAAATGGTGAATTTAAGAGTCACACTATATCAATCTTAGCACAATGCAGGAACAGTCAGGGCAGTATAACGAGCAGGCTGTAGCGACCGAGATCAAGCGCTGGTCGGCATTGCGTCTGCAGATGCTGGAGAAGCATCCATTCTGGGGCTATCTGCTTTTGCAGATGAAGATACTGCCGGCTCCGCAGTTGCCAAAGCTGGCCTGCACTGACACGCTGCGCCACATCTGGCTCAACCCGCATCGCACCATGAGCCTAAGCAATGCCGAGCTGGGCTTTGTGCTGGCGCATGAGATTTGCCACCAGGTTTTCGCCAATCTTGAACGCCGCGGCTCAAGAGACCCGCGGAGATGGAATGTGGCCTGCGATTACGCCGTCAATGCCACCCTGATGCAGATGTGCGCCGCTGAAAAAAAGCGGCTTATGCGCGCCACGTATAAAATGCCGGCTGGCGGTCTCTACAAGCGAAGATTCGAAAATATGCTTGTCGAGGTGATTTATGAAAATCTCAAGCCCGACGACATACCCGCCTGCGAGGAGCAGGAAGTTGAGGTGGTGCTTTCCGCTGATGGCGAGATTCTGGAAACACGGCTGAAGGTCATTGACCATGCCGGCGGCATAGACCTGCATTTGCCCTTGACTCTGAGCAGACAGCAGCAGGAGCTCTTGCACCGGCGCCTGAAACAGTCCATTACGGTGGCCAAGCAGCAGGGTGGCAGGGGCTATGTTCCAGGAAAGCTATTGAAAAAACTTGCTGTTACTGAAGAAAGCAAGCGTCCCTGGCCATATATTCTGCAGCTGTTGGCCAACGGGGTGCTTAGCTCGGATGAATATACGCTGTCACCACCGCATCGCAGATATTGGGAAGAGGGCTTCGTGCTGCCGACTCGCCTGAAGGACAAGGTACGGCAAATTGTCGTCGCGGTGGACTCTTCCGGGAGCATGAGCATGGAGAGCCTGAAGCAGGCTCTGGCCGAAATAAAGGCTCTAAGCCCTCTGGTAGAGGAGGTCTGGGTAATTGTGGCGGATGCCGCCGTGCAGCAAGTTATCAACTTTCAGCAGTTGGATAAGTTCCTGCAGCAGGGCGAATTGTCCGGCGGTGGCGGCACCGACCATATTTGCGTGTTCGACTATATTGCCCAGCAAAACTGGCAGCCGGAGCTGTTCATAGGGATCAGCGATTTGGAAAGCACATTCCCGGAGCTGCCGCCGCCTTATCCGGTGCTCTGGTTGACGCCCAGGGTGGCGGCGGAGGCCCCCTGGGGAAAAGTAATCGTCATGAGCGAATTTTAGACCCCAAGATACACTAAGACACACTAAGTCGTCTTCGTCCAAAATCCTGGCAGGCGACTTTTCTGGACAGTGAAACGAAATTTTTGCAACTTCGTTTTCAAGGACTACATTGGTTTGCTCACCAAATAAAAGCAGTCCGGCCATGCCAAGCGCAAAGTATCAAAATATCAGCAAGGTTCAGGCAGTGACTCGCTATATTCAGGACAGGTCTGTGAGTTCAAATCTTTGTGCAGGAGGCTGGGAATGAGCAAGCTGTTTAAAAATAATTCAGGGCAGGACTACGTGCAGCTTCTCGCTGAGGTAAAAGAGCGCATCCGCTCTGCTCAATACGAAGCCCTGAAGGCAGTCAATACTGAGCTGGTCGGCCTGTATTGGGATATCGGGCGGATGATCGTGGAACGGCAGAGAGATGCCGAACATGGCGCAGCCATCGCTGAACAGTTGTCTAGTGACCTGCGGACGGAGTTTCCGGGAATCAGCGGATTCTCAAGGCGTAATGTTTTCTATATGCGGGAATTTTACCTGCTTTACCGTGACGATAAGCGAGTGCAACCATTAGTTGCACAAATCGGCTGGACTCATAACCTAGTGATATTCCAGCGCTGCAAGGACTCTCTGGAACGAGAGTTCTATATCCGCATGACCCGAAAATTTGGCTGGTCAAAGAATGTGCTTATTCACCAGATTGATAACCAGAGTTATGAAAAATCTCTGCTCAGCCAGAGCAATTTCGACCAGGTGCTGACACCCGAGCTGCGCGCCCAGGCCAAGCTGGCAGTGAAGGATGAATACAGCTTTGATTTTCTGGAGCTGGGCGAGAAACACGGCGAGCGAGAGCTGGAACGGGCGCGGGAGCGGGAGCGGGGAGCAGCCTAAAGGCTGTACTACATACGTGGGACGGGTGTTGGGAGCGCTAGCTTCCAGTTTATTGGTGCTAAATTAACGTTTTTTAAAAAATCATAAAAAAACAAGGAGGACTCGGTGGTTGGGCCTTCTAACGCCGGCTAAAGCTTATTGGCGCTAACTTAACAGTTATTAAAGAAGAATCAAGAAAAGAATCATTTTTAAAAATGCTAGATAAACTATTGTTATGCAAGATATTAACCTAAACAGAGGTGCGCAGCGCCTTTTTTAATCTTGCCAGCGGTGGCGCGAAGCGCCATACTAAAATAACCCCAGGCGCGGAACCCGAAGGGTGGAGTGCCTGGGGAACAAGATAACCACCAAAACTGGCGCCTGAAAGGCGCTACAAAAGTCCTAAACTACTTAATATAAAGGAATTCTGTGGTTGGTGCTTTTGCACGCCGGCTAAAGCCGGCTAAGAGCGCAAGCTAAAGCTTGAACTACGAACATACGCCGGCTAAAGCCGGCGGAGAACAACACTTTTCAGGTTTAGGTTAGCGCCAATAGGCTTCTTGCCGGCATTGGGGCTGGAACGGGAACGGGGAGCAGCCTAAGGCTGTACCACTTATACCCCGGCCAATAAGGCGGGGGCATAGTAGCGCCTCTACGAGGCGCCGGTTTTAATGGGTGCCTTAACCCCAGGCTAAAGCCTGGGGTTAAGCATGGTTATGCGCCTACGGCGCAAGTAGATATACTGTTTTGCGGTAAATTGTTTGAAGAGATAAAGCGACTCTTTTCTAAGGCACAATTCATCAGATGATTCTGATTTTGCCAGTAGTATTGACCCTGGCTGGTTAATCACAAAAACATTTTTTTAAAAAAAACGTAGTTTTTGGAAAAAATTCTAATTTTTTTCTGGGATTCCGTCATATGGTGCCCCAAAGGGGCAACCTAATATAGCCCAGGGTAAGCGAGGCTCCGTAGGAGCCGAGCGACACCCTGGGTAAAAGCCACCCCCGAATTCGGCGCCCTGTAGGGGCGCTACTAACGGCCTTTCGGCGTTATGACCCTTTTGGACGGGGTCTACTTACGGCTGCTAAAATTGGCGTTCCCGGTTGATATTAGAGATTTTTTGCCTTGGCTCTGTTTTGTGGTCTAATCGTATGCTTTTTAGAACTGCAGCGTTACTTCTGCTTTATTGCCTTCAACGCTTACGGTTTCACTTTCAGAGTCGTATAGTCCGCCCAGGCATTTCACAGCTTTGATTCCTTGCGGGTGGGGCAGGCGCAGCCTTACCAGGCTCACCGGCCTTTCTACCTCGTAGCGGCAAACAATTTGCTTTGCGCTGGCTTCAACTTCGGCATTCAGCTTGCCGAAATAAGACTTCACTCCCTCCAGCTTGATTTTTTTGCCTGGCTCCAGCCAGCGTCTAGGCACGGCCTTGAACAGGGTCAGGCCATTGTCTTCCTCAAAGAAAAGCATCCAGCGCAATTGCATCAAGAACCAGGCTTCCTCGTGTGTCTTGTACTCGCTGGCGCCATAGTAGTGTTCCCAGAAGCCATAGCTTTGCCGGTCTTGCAGGGCGCTGACCTGATTGTAGAAGGTTTTGAGGAAGAGCTTGACTTCTCCGCGTTTGAGATGTGCCAGATCATGTCGGCAATAGTAAGGCTGGCTAAGGCCGGCGTTTTCTCGGGTTACTGGGTGCTGGTTGGCTTTCAGCAAGCTATCCATTACCTTGCCTTTAGGGGCGAAGATGTCGGTAATGGCAAAGTACAAGGCACCCACTAAAGATGAGCGCGCTGCGAAGGCCCCATGTGTAAACCAGTTGCCGCCATCGGCATAGAAAGATACGCAGCCGGTGTATTCCACCCAGGGCGCGGCGCTGGCCACCCAACTGCCATCAGCGGTGGGTTTGACCGGAGAATGCGCCAGAGAATACTCGAGGGCATGCACCAGGTCCTGCTTGTAAAGCTCCACCTCGGCGGCCAGGTTCTGGGCATATTCCGGAATGCTGTGTTGCAAAGCCTCAGCCATGCCGCTCAGGCCGGCATAGGTTCCGGCATTCAGGAAGAAGGAATGGAAAAAGTCATTCGGGTCGGCCACCTTGCCGTCCACCAGGCCGTAGAAACCCCGTTCGCGGTATTCCTCTTTTTTGTTGCGCTCCCGCCAGGCTAAAAGGTAATCGCAGGCCTGGCGCAGTTTTGGGGTGACCCTTTGCAGCCACTGCAGGTTCCGGCTATAGCGGAAGTGTTCGGCAGCGCTCCACAGCAGCGGTCCGGTCTCGCTTTCGTAGTTGTTGAAATTCTGAATGAAGCCATCCTCGCGCTGTCTCTCCAGGAAGAAGTCAATGCAACGTTCGGCGGTTTTTTCCAATCCTATGCTGTCATAGTATTGGATCATCGGTGCGCTTTCTGTTCCTATGGGGGAGTATCCGCCGACGGTTGGCAGCAGTGGTCCCTCGTCGTATTTGCCCAGGGTCATGATATCCAAGTGCAGCAGTCCGGCCTTGATGCGTTCGTCAATAGTACGCTCCGGCACGCTGATTTTGGCGGCTTTTTCCAATTTTTCCTGCCAGAATCTCCGACATGCCTGCAAGTGTTGCTGGTAATCCAGGTTAAAAAGCTCTGCGGCTCTTTCCTGGTCAAGCGGATTATGTGGCACAATGATTTCGAAGACGCATTTTTCGCCGGGTTTAATCATCACTGCCATTTCCTCGGCCGGCATTCTTTGTCCATTGAGGCGGCTGATTGCCAGCACCTGTTCGCCTAGCATGCTCATGCCTTCGCGCCAGGAGTTAGGAGTGATGGGTATTACTGCTGGTATTGCGTAAGGTACCTTGAACCAGGCATGGGTTGGCATTTTGCTGACATTGAGCGCTTCGATTCTGATAATGCAGAGCAGTTCTTCCTCACGCTCCAGGGTTTCCTCCCTTATCTGCTGCTGCATCTTCTCCAGCTCGTCTTTACCCAGTTGGTTGTGTCCGGTTTTCGAGTAGGCTACCTGCCAGTCGCTGCCTCGAACCTTGCCGGTCTGCAGGACCTGCTTTTCCAGACTAGCGAAGGCGGTGACATTGTACATCACGTCTTGCTCATCTTGGACCGAATGCAGTATGGGCAGCACTCCCTGGTCCAGGCGATAGCTCAGCTTTGGGCGGCAATGCGCGCCGGGGCCTACTTCAAAGGCTATGTCGTAGACCGACTCCGGCTTGTCCGGCTCTGCCGGCTTGCTGTAGGTATGGTAATGCGGCCTGATGCGTCCCCAATATTGATAGTCGCGCACATCGTTAGTGCGATGTTTGCGGTAGTAATCCAGCCTGGGCGAAACTGTGAAGGCCCTGAAATCCCCGCCTAGCCCCAGCCACATCGGCGAATACTTGTCTCTATTATATTTGCAGGCGTTCTCGTAGCTTTCCTCTTCTTCGGCATTCATGCGTTCGAAGTCGCCCTGCAGGCCTTTGTCGGCCACATCCTTTGCCACTGCGGCGTAGCTGCGCTGGTCGCTCTCAGGCAGCACGGCGGCGGAGCATTGGGGGATGTAGATGGGATATTGGCTATCGACATCACGCAGGTTGAAGGAAAAGGAATCCTGGCAAAGCACTGTAACAATAGTCGGAGCAGCCCCTATTGCCAGATTCACTTCGCCTAGCTCTAGCGCATAGCGACTGGAGTCGCTACCTTGGGCAGCTGCGATTAAAGTACCATACTTGACTTTAAAGCGTACATCGGGCTTAGGTTCGGCAAAAACAATATTGATCTTCATGGAAGCTCTCTTTTGTAAGCAGTTTGAAATGGCAGGCTTAGAGGTGTTTTTTGCGGTCTTTGAGGATGTTCAGGAAGTTTTCTCCCAGCACTGCCGCCAATTCGCTGTCTGGCAATGGAATTGACAGGAAGGCGGCCAGTTCATAGGACTGGTTGTGCGCCACTGCGTCGGAGCCGAAGACAAAACGCTCCTTGCCCAAACGCAGCATTGACTGATACACTGAGCGGCTTGAACAGAAGGTGCCGCATAGTTCCAAAAACACATTGCTGTGGCGCAAAGCCAGCTCCTCGGCCTGCCGTCTGCCTCCGGCACTGCCGCCGGAATGTCCGAGGATGAACTTGGCATTTGGGTGTTTTTTGACTATTTCATCGAGCATCATGGGTGCATTCCAGGGGTCTTCCCAGGTGTGTATGAGCACTGGCAGATGATATTTATCGGCATATTCCCACATTCCATTATAGTCCGGGCTGTCGATTTTGACATGCCAGTAGCTGGGCAGCACCTTGAAGCCAATGAAAAAGTCGCGGCTGAAGAACTCATCCAGCACTTTTTCGCCGAGGCTTTCCTTGAAATACGGGTTATAGACAAACATTCCGAAGAGCTTGCCGCGATATTTTTCGGTGATTTGCTCAAACTCAAGGTTGCCAGCCAAAGGTTCGCCAAACAGGGCGCTTTCGCCGATCATGGCAATTTTTTCCACGCCATTACCGGCAATGTGCTGCATAATCGCTTCGACGCGTTGCTGCGGGTCGGCCAGGTCAGTCAGATACCAGCCTCTGGTAAAAGGGCCGTCATGCGAATGGCAGTCGAAGGTGGGCAGCCCGCTCAGCTTGCCGCCGGCGCTGAAGTTGCGCCAAAGCGGCTTATCCTGCAGCAGCGGGTGCTCAGCAGCAAGTTTATGAGCAATTGGCTCCATACCCAAAAGCTTCTCCAAGTTGCCGTGGGCCACTGCCGCCTTTTCACTGTCGGACAACTTACTGTGAGCCAGGCAGCCGATGGCCGCCGCATAATGTGATTTATAGCCTATGCCAAAAAGCAGGCGTTGTATGCCGAACTGGTCGCGCAGCAGTTCCAGGCTGTCGCGCATATGCAGCCAGGAGATTTCCAGATAGATGTTTTGCCTTCTCCACATCAAGTCCATCACTCTGCCGAAACCACCCCACATTTGGCTGGTCAGCAAGAAGTTGCAGCTGGGGTATTTGCCGGCCAGCTCCTCCAGGTCGCGGAAGTCCATTTCAGTGCTGGAGAACTTGGCGTCCAGCATAATCAATGGCTGATATGCTGCTAGTTCGGCCAGTAGCCTTTCAATTTGGCGCAGGGCAAAACGACTGATGTCTGGGCGTACGCGATAGGCTTTGTTGCCGGCGGCGGCTTGTTCCTGGAGCCAGTCCAGGGTGCCTTGTTCGTAAAAGTCGGAGGGTGTGATGACGAAAACCGGCTTGAGGCGTTCTTGATGAGGCAAGAGCTCCTGCAAGAGGCGGCGGTTGCCATTGATGGGCGAATACTCGGAGGCCTGAATTGACTCCACCAGCATGCGGTCTATGCCTAGGTAGTCCATATGGGTCAGGAGAGACTGGGCATCGGGGAAATCAACTTCCTGGTTATAGGCACTGCGGCCTATGCTTGCGTTAACAGCAAAATATTCCATGATTAACTCCAGAATTTAAGGCTTGAGCCGCACAAAAAAATAATCCGCCGCCTAGGCGGTTTCACTTTGCTTAGTAGCTTCCTGACTCGAACCACTCTTTGGTTTGCAGCAGGGATTGCTCATCGGGCAGTTTTGCGATGTACTCCAGGCCTATCCAGCCTTGGTAGCCCAGCTTTGCCACTTCGGCCAGGACAAAGGGGTAGTTCATCTCACCCATGAGCGGCTCGTTGCGTCCCGGCACTCCGGCAGTGTGGAAGTGGCCGATTTTCTTGATGTTGTAGCGTAGAAACTCGACGATATTGCCTCCCATAATGCTCAGATGGTAGAAGTCATAGAGCACTTTGACTTTGTCGCTGCCGCTTTCTCGGGCAATTGCCACACTGTCAGCGGCTGATGAGAGCAAGTAGCCGGCATGGTCCACTTCTGTGTTCAACGGTTCCAAGTTCAGGGTGAAGTCAATGCCCTGTAGGCGCTCGGCGGCGGCGGCCAAGGCTTCGACCAGGGCGGCTCTTTGAGCCGCATAGCTCATGCTCCCCACTTGTTGTCCGGCAGTGACTATGCCTTGATTGCAGCCTGCCGCCAGGGCGTTGGCGGCATATTTTTCAATGCGGTCGGCAAAAGCCTGCTTGTTCTTGGGGTTGCAGGGGGCCACTTCGGCCTCGGTGGCAAAATTCATTACGATGCTGCAGAGCTTCAAGCCGCTAGCGCTCATCTGCTTCAGCTCTTCCGGGTCGGCACCTTTCCAGGTCTCAATGCCGCTGAAGCCCAGGGCGGCGATACGTTCAGCCCTGGTCGTCCAATTTTTTTCCTGAGTGAAGAACAGGTCGATAAGAGGGCAAATTTTTAGCATGTCAGTAGTCCTTTCGAGATTTTTTCGGCCACAGCCTGCAGTTCTTCCTGGCTCTGCCAGCGGTTGACTCCCAGGGTTGCCAGCCTGGAAATGATGTTCATGCTTTGCGGCCAAGAGTTTTGCTCATATTTGGGCACATCTACGGCGAATGGGCATTTGAATGGGCAGCCTTCCGGGGTGGGCGTCTTCTGCTCGAGAATCTGTTCCCAATACCAGGCCATGTGCCAATTGCGCACGCCTCTGGTCGAGTCGCCGGCATTGCCACCTAGCAAGCCGGCATTTTGGGCACGCCTGCTGTATTCGGGGTCGTCAAAGAGCAGTGCCATAGTGTAGCCGCAGAGGCCAGCGGGGTCGGCGGCTTGCACATGCTTGACACCGGGCGGCAGCTTGAGCATGTCACGCAGCATGAAGAAGTTGTCTCTGGTTTCCTTGGTGATTTGCGCCAATTTGCGCAGCTGCGCCAGGGCGACCGCGGCGGACAATTCGCTCATGCGGTAGTTTTCGCCACAGAAAAGCTCGCCCTCGCGGCGCTCTTTGGCGTAGCGGTCCGGACGCCAGCAGGCCCCGGTGTCGTGATAGCTTTGCGCCCTGGTGAACATCCATTCGTCCTTGGCGGTCAGGATGCCACCCTCGCCACTGCCAATGACCTTGTAGGCGTCCAAGCTGATGCAGCCAAAATCTCCTATGCTTCCCAGGAATTGACCCTGAAAGCTGCCTCCGCAGGCCTGGGCGGCGTCCTCGATCACCCGCAAGTTGTGCTTTTTCGCTATGGCCATCAATTTATCCATTTGCGAAGGGTAGCCCAGCATATGCACAGGCATGATTGCCTTGGTGCGCGGGGTAATCAGCTTTTCCACCGATTCCGGCGAGAGTGTGAGGGTCTCATCCACATCGGCAATCACTGGGATACCCTTAGCCACGATTACGGCCGAGGCACTGGCGAAAAACGTATAGGCCGGCACAATGACCTCGGTTCCCGGGCCTACTCCGGCGGCTACCAGAGCGGCAATCAGGGCGCTGGTGCCGGAGTTCAGCGCCAGCACATACTTCGAGCCGCTGAAGCGGGCATAGGCCTTTTCAAACTCTTCACTCTTGCTGCGCTGATTGTAATAGCGGAAAAACACGCCGGCATCGCAGTTGTCCGGCTCCAGCAGAGCGCGTATCTGCTTTTGAGTTTGCTCCGGCACCGCGAAAACATCAATCAGCTCCATCAACTCGTCAACGCCATACTTTGGATTTTTCATAGTTCCAGTTCCTTTGTTTGTTCACAGAGCAGCTTTTTGCAGGTTTGCCTTTATCCACCCTGGCTCCAAGGTGGCGGATAAAATCGGCTCGCTTCAAGACAACAATTACTATATGGTTGGCCTCGCATCTCTGCCACTGTGATAATATTGATTTTTTTACGCTAGTATATGGATTTTCTTGAGAAGCTGGATTGGCAATTCAAGGCTAGTGGCTGTATTTTATGCTTAACTCCCAATCAAGGCTTTCGACATGCAGTTCAAAGACAAGCTAGCGTCTCTTCTTCAATCCCTGGTAGACAGCGGTCTGGACTGTCACTATGCCGACTCCAGGCCCCCGGGCCAGCGTTCTGCACTTAAGGACTATTATTATGCCCCGGAATCACATAGCGCACACGTGGAGATGATTTTCCTGTGCTCCGGCGCCTTGTACCTGCATGTCAATGGGGTTGTTTTTCCCCTGGACAGGGGCAAGGCCCAGGTGTTCTTTATGAACACCGTGCATGGCGAGCATTATTTGCGTCCCGAGCAGGACTACGAGCTGCTTTGGCTATCCTTGACCCCCTACAGCATCAACCTTCACACCACCGGCTATACTCAAACTGAAGGCTATAGACAATCTTCATTCAGACAGAGTCTGCCGGCAAAGCGCATGGGGCCGCTATGGAACTGCATTAACTGCCCGTGGCCCAGGCAAGCCAGGTTTATGTCACTGCTCCTGGACTGCCTTGAGGACAGCCTGGAAAACCATGCGGATGACACCCGCAATTATCAGGCTGAGGTGGTGGCCGCCTTGAGGCGCTATCTGCAGACATATTACGCCAATCCCATCAAGTTGTCGGACTTGGCGGCCATGCATCATTATTCAGTGGGGCATCTCTGTAGCCTATTCCGCAGTGCCACTGGCAGCTCCATCTATGATTTTCTTGCGCAAGTGCGGCTCAATCAAGCCGCCAAGCTCTTGCTGTCAGGCCGATATAGGGTAGGCGAAGTTGCTGCGGCGGTGGGTTTCTCAGATCAGTTGTATTTCAGCCGGTATTTCAAGAATAAATTTGGCGTTTCGCCCAGCAAATATCGTGAGAAAATTGAAGAGGAAAGCAGTTAAGCTGGCTTGAGCCACTAACGTAGGCCGCCTCCAAAAAGCCCTTGAACCACAAAGGCACACGAAGGGGGAGGACACTAAGGGGCACGAAGAGAAACGAAGACACAC
>Ga0265295_1006931_pt1 | contig 13381 bp, 16 predicted proteins | sample Munlansysbiofilm_FD_192503 | JGI IMG/M metagenome (GOLD analysis project Ga0265295, IMG submission 192503) | Leachate microbial communities from a municipal landfill in Southern Ontario, Canada - Methane capture system biofilm | ecosystem: Engineered > Solid waste > Landfill > Unclassified ... | reverse complement strand
AGCATAGCTGGCAACCATCGCATGATGTTTCGGAAATCTCAATCCGTCCGTTTATATTGGTTATGGCATCGAAACGGCAGTAATCCATACACAAACCACAGCTGGTACACTTTTCGTAATTGATAACAGCCTTTTGGCCTGCAATGTACACCTGCTCCTCGCTATGCGTTGGATTAAATATGATATATAGGTTTGCAGCATCCACATCGCAATCGGCTAGTAACACTTGCTCCGACAGCGTTGCAAACGCTGCGCTAATGCTACTTTTCCCGGTTCCTCCTTTGCCGCTAATAATGGCTACTTCCATAATAAATAATCCTTAGAATATATAGAAATAAATATCTTTAACATTAGGTATTTATCACAAATTGCCACGGGCTTAAGCCCGTGATTTATTTTTGTGAAATCTTATGGCTTTGAACCCCATATTATTTATAGTCAATTGGGCTAAAGCCCGGATCATCTTGTCTTATTCTATCCACGGGCCTGCCTACTGCAAGCAGGCTGAAGCCCGTGGCAATTAATTTTGAAGATCCATACTACATATATTATCAAAAACTGCAAGTAGCTTCTCCTGCAATTCAGGTTTTTCTTTGGCTACAATATTTCCTTTTGAGTAAATTGATGCTATCTCCCTATCGAATGGAATCTCCATAAGCAGAGGTATTCTCTCATCCTCTAAATATTGGTATACCGCTTTATCGCCTAAACCGGCGCGATTTATAATTACACCACAATTTTTCCCCATGGTTCGTAGGGTATCAACCGATTGTTTTAAATCGCTCAAGCCAAATGGGGTTGGTTCAGTAATAAGGATAACATAATCGGCATGCGAAACGGTTTGAATAAAAGGGCATGAGGTCCCTGGGGGCGAATCCATAAGTACAACCTGCCCATTACCTACAGCATTAATTGCCTTTTTGATAACCGAAACCGGTGAGTAAACGCCCACATGCACCCTAGCCTCAACCACCTGCGATGTGCTGGACATGGGGTAGTATTTTATCTCGCCAAGCGATACCACCTTCTCGGTTATGGCGACATCGTTACAGGCAACCGAACAAGCGCCACAACCATGGCACAAATCGTCCATCACCTTAATTATTTTTGATGGTGGTATAATGAAAATTGCGTTATAGGCGCAATAGTCATGGCATCGGCCACAGTAAGTGCACTTGTTCTCGTCGATTACGGGTACTAGCTGTGTTACATCTATTGTTTGTGTACACTGACCGGTGAAGAACACCATATCGTTTGGTTCCTCGGCATCGCAATCGATAAGCGTGACTGGTACACCGTTTTGTTGCAAGCTGTAAAAAAGGCTGGTTGACACAAGCGTTTTACCCGTGCCTCCCTTGCCACTGGCAATGGCAATTTTATAATTTGTGTTACTAGTCATATTTAAGCCTCATTTCCTCAACTGTGAGGGTAGGTTCAATTACCTTTTGATAAAATGGTGATTTCCAAGTTTTGAGGTTTGAATGTGTAGTGTAGTATTTTTGGGGAATTGGATGAGTTCCGACCACCACTTCGAGCCCAAACTTTTCGGGGATAAACTCCATGAAGTGCTTTAACCTTGGGCAAGGCGGGTAGCCCACTACCAAACCAGTTGCCAAATGAATAATGGTTGCCCCATTTTTTTTCATCTCCTCGGGAGCATACTCAATGTTTCCGCCTGGGCATCCACCACAAGTGGTGTAACCCACCACCTCAACATCCATATCCTTGTAACGATCAAAAGCCCCCTCGCGATTCTTGAGTGAGCGGAAGCATTTACCTCCCGCACAGGTATGATACCTGTGGCAAATTATGATACCAATCTTTACTTTTTCCATAGCGCCATATTGGTTTAGTTTGTTTGATACTGCTTATTGTAAACAACAAAATCGCCTTTTGTAACACCTAACATTTCGGCTATCAGGTCGCACTTAACCATTAACAGAAAGAAGATTCGGGAATCGTTCTCGCCAAGTAATCCTTCCAAATTACCCTGCCCTTTTGACATGATTAGGTCGGCCGAGCGGAACTCCTCCTGAAACTCCCTGCTGCACCTATCGAGAATGGTTGAGGGAGCATCGTAGCCATTGGATATTACATCAGCAGCGTAATGCATTCCCACCTGAACCGAATCATCCACAGTTACATCATTCAAAATTGGTGCACCCTTCACAGCAAAGCCGATATTGCCATGCATAATGGTTTCGATGAGTAACCTGTCGAACACTATTTCACCAGCATTATCGCCCAGGTAAAGCACCTTGCGGGCCTTCTGTAATCCCTGCCTAAGCATCTCCGAGTTATCTATTGCAAAATCGGAAGCAAAAACCCTATCAATGGTTTTATGAATATCGAAGCTGTTACTTGCTCCATAATCCATGATATTGCCAGCTATGGCAAGCTTTAGCGCCATATTGAATGCGTTCTCCGATGCGATCACCTTGGGCTTCCACTCATCGTAAAGTTCAAGGGCAACCCTATTGCTCTCCTCCTTCTCCTCCCTAAACGGGTCGTCAATATTGATGATACGACAAAATGTTTTATTCAGATTCCTCTGAATAATGGGTGCGAATCCGCTACCATCGGTTTCTATGGTAGTGTAGAAATACTCGAGAAAAGCCTTTTGCTGCGTTTCGCTTACATCAAATTTCTGGAACAGGCGCTTATAGGTTTTCAAAAAACAGGGAACGCACCTTTGGTCAACCATACCTAAGCAAAAATTAATGGCTACACCCGTGGTCGTGGCCTTCGCCATGATTACAGTAGTTGGCGCTTAGCTGCAATTTATCACCAACGAACTGATTAACAATCTCCTTAGGATCAATCATCGGCGCGCCAATAAATACGTTGATATTCTGCTCATGAAATAGGCTAATGGCCTTTTGCCCCATACCACCTGCAATAACATCGGTTACGCCAAGCTGAGCCACCCAACGTGGGTATAAGCCAGGCACGTGCTCGGGGGGCGTGTGGGTCTGAAAATCGGCAATTTTACCGTTCTGCACATCAACTATGGCAAATTGCTCACAATGTCCAAAGTGAGCGCAAAGTTCACCATTCTCTAATGGTATGGCAATTTTTTTGTTCATTTTAATTGGTTAATGGTTATAAAATACCCAAGGGGTGACTTACCGTCCCCCTTCGGGCTTTAATAGTTTTTAGATTAAACTCCCCTAAACCTATTCTGCATTCCGAAACCACGCCCCCTTGGGCCTCTGCGCCCCAAGCCACGGCCATAGCCAAATCCACGGCCATAACTTTCGGGTAGGTTTTCGGGAGCCTGGTTAGGCTCGTCGGTCGGAGCAGTACGACCTGCACCAAAATTGGTGCATCGTCCCATTCTGCGGCCAGTCATTGGACCTTGTCCGACTGGACCTGTTTGATTAAATCCTGGCATAATGTAAAATGATTAATGATTAATGATTAATAATTGATTGACCTGCCAGCCGATAGGCAGGTTGATTGAAAGATTGGGTGATTGGGTGATTGGATGATTGGATGATTGGATGATTGGATGATTGGTGCCTGCCTCAACTTGCTTTGGAATGCAGAGCATAGCAAAGGCTGGTTTAGTGCTTGCCTATAGCAGAATTGAAAAAATTTATTATTTCTCATCCGTTCTTAGGCGCTTACCTTGCCCCTCGCCACATCCAGCTTTTCTTTTCTTACCCATTCCATTGCCAAGCTTGGCAAGTTTTTCAGCATCGTCAAGGCTAGAACATTCGCCCAACCTTCGACCAGACTTAGCTCCTTGACCATCTGGCCCAGTTCCATCTAATTTTGGCATAAACACCTCCTCTCTTACTTTAGGTTATGTTGAACCAGAATTGATTGATTGATTGATTGATTGATTGACCTGCCGTTTGCAGGTAGGTTGATTGACCGACTGCCTGTCGGCGAGGCAGCCAATCATTGAATCTTTCAATCACTCTTTATTAGAGACGCTGCCATGACCTACGGACGATGGCAGGCCTAATAGTCACTCGCAACTCTATCAACCAATCACTCAATCAACCAATCATAAAATCACCCAATCAACACAACCTCATCAATGATTCAACATCTGTATTATTTCCCTAATGGTTTTAGGTTCTTTCACAACAATCATCTGTATTTGCAGGCTGTCAACCAACGATTTTATCTTCATGCCAAACTCACCCGATACAATTTTGCTCACATTGCGCGATGCAATCACCTGAACCGATGCTGGGCCGGCACCGTTCTCAGCCTCCTTGTTCGGGTTTGGAATAAACTCCGTCGATTTACTTTCGGTATCGTAAACCACAAAGTATGAGCAGCGCCCAAAACGCTCATCGAGCTTTGAGTCTAAAGAATCGCCTGTTGATGTTATTGCAATTTTCATCTTATAATTTTTAAAGTATTGCTTGTTTTCTAATCATTCGCTTGCCGCATTGGGGGCAAGTGTTATGGTTACATGGCCGACCATGATCATGGGGCATTTCGTAACCACAGCTAACACAAACACACAGATCAGAGCAGGACTCTACATCAGATTCATAGCAGTCGGCTAGCTCTTCACAGCCTAAAACCTCAACGCTTCCACACAAGGGGCACCGAGTTATCTCAATATCCTTCTGTGGATTGTTGAAATAGCACTTACAGTCTTTGCAACGATACCAATCACTATCGAAATACACCTTACCCCCATCGATGCTTAATTGCCGCCCTTCGGCAAATGCTTTGGCTACCTTTTGCCTAGCCGAGGCATAAATGCGGGTAAAGGTTGGGCGCGATACGCCCATGGCTGCCGATGCTTGATGGTGGTTGTACATGTCGTAATCGCACAGCCTAAGGGCTTCGTACTCCTCGAAATGCATTATAACGGACTCTTTCCTTGCCTTATCCAGATCGGGCCCATATGGCTTAAACCCCTTTATTGGCGGAGGATTTACTACTTTCCTTAGTTTCTTAATTCGTGGCGACATCTCAACATAAGATCATTTGTTCGGTACAAATATAGTGAACATATGCTCATTTCACAAAATTTTTGTTAAAAAATTTAAAAGCAATAAAAAAGGGGTTGGCATTACACCAACCCCTAATAAAAGCATTGCTTTAAGCTTAAAGTACGCTTAAACTTAATATATTAAAAACCTCGTACTCAGCCCTATGAATAATATGTGAAGGGATATTGCTTGCATAATACTTTGCACCCCCCATAACCTTAAATCTCTGGAAATTCCTAAAATGCTCAACTCCTGCCAATCGTTCAATTAACAGCACTAGCATACCTTTATAGTTACGAGGCTGAGGAACAAGATAGTCGGCAATTATAATTACACGGGCAACAGAGCAAGCTTTTGTTAACAGCGCAATTGCAAGCTGTTTGTCGATAGAATGAATAATCATAGGAAAAATAGCATAATCGAACTTTGAACCGACCTGAATATTAAGAAAATCATCGGCAATAAACTCAAAATTTGGGTGGTCTACCTTGCCCCTTGCTGCTTTTATCATTTTGGAATTTAAATCGACTCCAACATAAGAGTTTATCTCCTTTTGCAATAAAGCACTAGCCAGCTCACCCGTTCCACAGCCCACTTCAAGAACATTTGCCCCATGCTCTATCTGCGCTACTACCCTGCGAGTAAGACCGCTAAGCAGTGGTGAGATTAATATATCGTACCAGTTTTTATACACCATATCATCTTCAATATCAAAAAAAGGCTATAAGATCAATAATTGTTTGAAATACAAGTGGGCAACGGAATATCTTTTTGCATATATTTGCGCACTTTTTCGCAAAACTATGAGTGCAATTTACACAATTATCCTACTGGTGCTATCGAACACCTTCATGACCCTTGCTTGGTACGGCCATCTTAAATTTAAGGAGATGAGCTGGTCACAGGGTCTAGGCCTTTTCTCAATCATTCTGATAAGCTGGGGGATAGCTTTTTTTGAGTACATATTCCAAGTTCCAGCCAATAGAATTGGCTTCAAAGGGAATGGTGGGCCGTTCTCGCTGGTGGAGCTTAAGGTAATTCAGGAGGTTATTACCCTTGTTGTTTTTATGATATTCACCTTGCTGATTTTTAAAACGGAATCGTTTCGGGTGAATCACCTAATCGGGTTTGTATTCCTGGTTCTTGCAGTATTCTTCATATTTAAAAAATAGCCACTGCATTACATAAAGACAAGGGGGGGGCACATAATGCCCCCCTTGCTTTATGTTGCATGTATAATTATCCCAAATCGCTTATCCTCTCGAGTTTATACGGATCAATTATCTTCACCCGACGACCATCGAGCTCAAGTATCTTCTCGTTGGCAAAAGCCGAAAGGGTTCTAATGGCATTGGATGTGGTCATATTCGACAGGTTAGCCAAATCTTCTCGCGAAAGGTATACCCTTAGGGTTTGGTTGTCATCCTCAAACCCATAAGTATCGCGAAGGAATACCAACGATTCGGCAAGGCGGCCACGAATATGCTTTTGGGTAAGCGTTACGGTACGACTATTGGACATTCCCAGCTCGGTAGCCACCGATTTAAGAATATGGTATGTTAAGGGTGCATTCGACTGTAGAATTTTGATAAACGAGCTCTTTTCGATAGTTGCAATTATGCAATCCTCCAGCGCTTCAGCCGAGGCTATGTGGTTCTCATCGGCCAGCAGGGCACGATACCCAATAAAACCAATGGGTTTCGCCATGCGAACTATCTGATCGCGGCCTCCTACACCCTCTTTAAATATCTTAACTTTGCCTTTAGTGAGGCACACCAACCCCTTGGGTACATCACCATCGCGATAAATAAGCTCACCCTTACGGTAGTGCGAGCACGAGAAACCTCTAAATAGTTGCTCTTTCTCGCGAGCTCTAAGATTGTGGAAAAGCGAGCAGACACCCTCGAAAGCGCTTTGAATATCTATAGTTGGATGGGCCATACTTATTATATTTTAATAAAGTACAACAAACGATTGCAATTAATCACCTGATTATTACGCTATTATTCAAACAGCAACAATCAAAGGCATACAAAAGATTTGCAAAGATAATAAAAATGTTTTACAGCAGAAAAAAGAAATAATTGCTAAGCCTAGTATTTTGCCACGAGCGGCATACGACGTCCAGAGCCAAACGCTTTGGACGAAACCCTAAGGATTGGTGCAGACTGAAAACGTTTATACTCGCTTATATTAACCATCCTAAGCGTTTTGGTAACCACATCACCATCGAATCCCATTGCGATAATTTCCTCCTGCGACTTATGCTCTTCGATGTACTGAAACAATATCCTATCAAGCACATCGTAATCGGGCAGCGAATCGGAGTCCTTTTGGTTTGGCCTTAGCTCTGCCGATGGTGGTTTGGTTATGGAGTTTACAGGTATAATCTCCTGATTCTTATTGATGTAATGAGCAAGCTCAAAAACTTGTGTTTTATATACATCTCCCAGCACCGATAGCGCACCACACATATCGCCATAGAGTGTTCCGTATCCCACAGCAGCTTCACTCTTATTCGATGTATTTAGAAGCAAATGACCAAACTTATTTGAGAGCGCCATTAGCATTACACCTCTTATGCGAGCCTGGATATTCTCCTCGGTCAGGTTTTCTGGTTGACCTTCGAAAATATGGCCTAGGCTACTACGTAAAGTATTGAACGTGTCCTCAATACTAACTATATCATACTGTATATTAAGATTTTGTGCGAGCACCCGGGCATCCTCAATGGAATGATTGGATGAGTACTGCGATGGAAGCATTAACACCCTGATATTTTCTGAGCCTAGCGCACGCTGTGCAATCGCCAACGTAACGGCCGAGTCAATACCTCCCGAAAGCCCCAAGGTAGCTTTTGAAAAGCCCAACTTGTTGAAGTAATCACGGACTCCAAGTACCAGCGCATCATGAACCTGAGGAATACAATCCTCTTGCTGAACCTTTTGCTGCCTCAGGTTTTTAGCGAGATCATCAGCGTCAATAACTTGAATATCCTCCTCAAAGCCCTTCAAGGTTAGGGCTACTGTACCATTGCCATTTAATGCCAACGATCGGCCATCGAAAACCAGGTCGGTATTAGCGCCAACTTGGTTTACAGATACCAACGGAATTCCAAATCGTTTTACATTCCCCTGAAACACCGTAAGCCTTCGGCTTAAGTTTCCGCAGGCAAAGGGCGATGCCGCCACATTAATAATAATATCGGGGCTCTGCTTGGCCAGCTCCTGCATGGGTGATGTGGAGTATAGCTTGCCCCTACCCATACCCGATGAGGGTGGTTGATCGTCCCAAACATCTTCACAAACTGTAATGGCCAAACGCTTTCCGTTTAGCTCAGCTACATGAAATCGCCCATTGGGCTCAAAGTATCTGTACTCATCAAATATATCATACGTTGGGAGTAACGCCTTGCTATGGATGCTTTGAATTTCACCATCATTAAGGAAGAATGCTGAGTTAAACAGGGGTTTACCCACTGGATTTTCGTTGTAGCTTGGTCCGCCCAAAATTGCTGCAATACCATGGCACACCTTTGCTACTCTGCCCATTGACTCTATGCAACGTTCAATAAAATCGGGGTGAGTTAGCAGATCTTGAGGGGCATAACCACATATGGCCAGCTCGGAGAAAACCACTAGTTCTGCTCCTTGCTGCTTGGCAAATGCTATGGCCTCGGTAATCTTGTGAACATTCAGATCAAAGTGGTTTACAGTATAGTTAAGCTGTGCTAGTGCAATTTTCATAGTTACAAAGATGTTGTGCTACCAAATAATTTGCTGCTTTAACTTTTTTACGACACGAACCGGCTAAAACTATGGCCAACAAGACCCATGACAAGGCTGCAACAAGGGGGCTAAAGTAGAGCTTGGACGTATCGAGCGCTGAGCCTAAAATTAACGAGCCTACAGAAATTACCCCTGCTCCAACTGCGTATGATATTTCGTTGTAAAACCAGGCGTATGGAAACAGATATGCCCCTGTGATGATAGCATAGGTCATAATAAAATGGCTAGGCATTTTAATTTGCATAAAAATCAGAAATGGGATGAAGAATAGCTGCGCAAAGCTTAGCCACAAACCAAGGGGTTGTAACGGGTAATTTGCAATTTTCCGTTGGGTTTTAATCAATCTCAACATTAGTAACGCTAACGGGAGCATTAACGCACCCACCATAAATGTTAGAACGCTCTTGCTATACGAATCGAACGGTAGGCTCCAGATGATGGTAATGAGAATCCAAACTAAACTTGCTGAAACAATAAAATCGATTCCATTTTTGGCCTTTACGGATAGCTCATGCTTCAGCCCAGACAATTCGTTATGATCCATAAAACAGGGTGTTTTGGAACAATATAGTTAAAAAACTAACCCCACTTTGAGCCCAAAAGTACCTACATTCAGCCCTTTGTACGACTCTTTAAGCGGATGGGTAAGCCCATTGGAGAACGTTAGCCCCGCAAGTATTGATGATGGACCGCCAAGTGAATACTGAACACCTGCTCCGAAATAGTACGATAAATATGCAAATTGCATTTGTGCTTTGTCGAGCACCTCACGGTCAACATCCATCTCCTCAATCCATGCAAAGCCCTTAAGCCTAACATTTGCTTTTAAACCCAGATTGGCATAAAAGGTGGTGTACCCAATCTCGTTTGTTTTAAACTTAAGCCCCAAAGGTATACTGATGTACTGCCCTTTAACCTTAACGCTTGCCCCCTGATTTACCTGATACACGTCATCGAGGGTAACAATGGAGTCGCCGGTATTGTTGAATACAATATTACCACCAACATTGGCTATGGATGCACCCGTGGTTATGGCATACCTGTCGGCAAAATATCTCTCGAGACTAAAACCTGCATTAAAACCCACAACTGGCCCGTTGGATGAGAAGGCCTTGGTATCAGACCTATACCACGATAGCTGAGGTTCGCCATACACGCCAAAGGCGATGTATTGTGCTTTTAACTCCATTGAGGTTAGCATAAAAATTGCGATTAGAGCAGATAATATAGCACCTTTAGTTTTCATATTGCGTAAGAGTTTGTCCGTGTGGGCAAAGTTATTTTAAAAGTTTGGGTTAAAAAATTATTTTTGGATGCAAACATTAGGCCAACTAAGAGAAGTGTAAAGGAAGTAACAAAAAAATGGGTTGCCATAAACTCGCAACCCATCCTTCGATATGGTTAAGAAAGAACTACCAGAGTGTTTCAATACAATCTAATAGAACATACACTTAGAATAGACCTGTGATATTGCCCTCGTTATCAACATCTATTTTTTCTGATGCGGGTTCGGCTGGCAGACCAGGCATACGCATAATCTGTCCGGTGATAGGCACTATGAACCCAGCTCCGGCTGCTACCTCAATTTGCCTTACGGTAACCACAAAATCCTTTGGGCGACCCAACAAATCGGGGTTATCGGAAAGCGACTTCTGCGTTTTGGCCATGCAAACAGCAATCTTATCGAGACCTAGGTCGTACACCTTCTTAAGGTCGCTCCTAGCCTGCTGCGTATAGTCAACCGCCTCGGCTCCGTATATATTTTTAGCAATGGTTTCAATCTTCTTCTCTGGAGTCCATTCCCACTCGTATAGGCCTTGGCGTTGCGATAGGCAATTGGGTGCTATTTTGGCCACCTTCTCAGCTAAATCGATGGCTCCCTCGCCCCCCTTACCCCAAACATCCACAACCGACACAGGAACGTTCATATCCTCAGCTGTTTTTTTCACAAACTCTATCTCCTCTTCGGTATCGGAAGTGAATCGATTAATTGCTACTATGGGGCAAATACCGAATTGGTACATATTCTCAATATGCTTCTGCATATTGCTTATGCCCTTCTTAAGCGCCTCAACATTGGGTTTTGAAACCTCTTTAACAGGCACACCACCATGGTATTTAAGCGCACGAATGGTGGCCACCAGCACAACGGCATTGGGCCAAAGGCCAGATGACTGGCACTTAATGTCAAGAAACTTCTCGGCTCCAAGGTCGAACCCAAAACCTGCTTCAGTTACCACGTACTCACTTAGCGAGAGTCCCATTTTGGTGGCAACAACGGTATTTGTGCCCTGCGCTATGTTAGCAAATGGGCCACCGTGGATAATGGCTGGTGTGTTCTCCAGGGTCTGAACCAAGTTGGGAAGCATAGCATCTTTAAGCAATGCGGCCATAGCGCCTTCGGCTTTAAGGTCACGGGCATAAATTGGCTTTTTGTCGAACGTAAAGCCTACAAAGATGTTCCCTAACCTTTTCTTCAAATCCTCAAGGTCTTCGGCCAAACAAAGAATAGCCATAACCTCCGATGCCGCTGTAATGTCGAAGCCTGTTTCGCGTGGTATACCCGAAGTTGTTCCACCAAGCCCAACAATGATGTGACGCAACGAGCGGTCGTTCATATCCATTACCCTTTTCCAATGCACAGTTCGAGGGTCGATATTTAGCGAACGAGTCTTACTTTGAATGTTATTATCGATAATGGCAGCCAATAGGTTGTGAGCCTTCTCAACGGCAGAGAAATCGCCAGTGAAATGCATGTTGATGTCTTCCATAGGAAGCACCTGCGAATATCCACCACCAGTTGCACCCCCCTTAATACCGAATACCGGGCCTAGTGAAGGTTCCCTCAGCACAACCGTTGTTTTCTTGCCAATTCGGTTTAGCGCCTGCGACAAACCAATCGATACCGTAGTTTTCCCCTCACCAGCTGGTGTTGGAGAAATAGCCGAAACAAGGACCAACATGTTCTTGTCCAACTTGTTCCTATCAATTAGCTTAAGGGGTAACTTGGCCTTATACTTACCGTAGGGTATCAGGTCATCCTGATCAATTCCAAGCTTTGCCGCAATCTCAATAATGGGTTGCATGGTGCCCTCATGAGCAATTTCAATGTCCGATTTCATAACTATTTATGTTAATGAGTGTTTTTAAAAAATTCAACAATAGCGCTATTACCAAAGTTAACAACTTTTTCTCAAAAGGGTTTAAACAAAACCTTAGGTTTCATTTAATATTCTCAAAAAGATAACTTTATGTCGGCTTACACCAAACTAAGGAACAAAATATCGGTTTGCATCGATATCATTTCGTCTGAAGTAAATTTTAATGGTAAGCAAATATTTGAGCTGGCAAAATTCATAAAAATTTATATCATTTCCACTAAGCAAAGCGAAAAATACTTACATTTGCCCCGTTTGCGGTTAAGGGAATCCCGTGCAAATCGGGAGCAGTACCCGCTGCTGTAATCTCCATTCAACTGCTAGGCAACCTTGCCACTGTCCGCCAACTGGCGGATGGGAAGGCCGCCCTAGCGGGGAGTAAGCCAGAAGACCTGCCGATGAACAAGCCTCAACTGTAAGCTTTCGGGAATAAAAGCTGAAGATTTTGGTACCAATCTTCAATAGGTTTTCTAAATCCCCTGATTTTACGGTTCGAAGGTTTTAATGTGTAACCATTTAAATCTTTAACCAAATGAAAAGTTTTCTAAAATGTTCTACGCTAGCGCTAATGGTGCTTGTAATTGCTCTGTCGTCATGCTCAGAGAAAGATGATTTTACTACTGAAGTAATCGATTTCCAATCGGTAGCCCTAGAGCCCGAAAGCTATTGGAATGGCTCCGACGGTGCTGGTGAGATGGTGCTAGGCATGGCCAGCTTCAACAATAGCTACGACTCAAACTGGGGTGCATGGTCGGGCTTTGCCATCAGCAACGTTACCGATACTGAAACAGCAGGTTGGAGCAACCAGTACAGCGCATACGTTGCATCGGAGCCTAATGCTGGTAATAATTACGCAGTATCTTACGTAACTGGTACTGTAGCCAACATCACCTTTATTACAGCGGTTAACCTACAAAGCGTTAAAATTACCAACTCAACCTACGCTTACCATTCTATCCTTAATGGCGATGATTATACTCGCAAGTTTGAGGATGGCGATTGGTTTTTACTAACCATAGTTGGGTTTAATAGTGACGAAGAAATATTAGGGCAGGAGATGTTTTACCTTGCTGACTTTAGAAACTCGGCAAGCGTAATAGTTGACGACTGGACAAAAATTGATTTAAGGGGATTAAAAGGTGTAACCAAAATCGTTTTCCATCTCACCTCTTCCGATGTTGGTGAATTTGGTATAAACACCCCAGCCTACTTCTGTATGGATGATTTGGTGTATACATACATGAATTAATGTATCTTGCATATCCATTCGGCAGCTATGGGTGCCGAATGGATATGCTAAAACCCTAAATCCTACAAACCAAACCCATGCGACTAAAACTTTCGTTGATCATATTCTCACTGTCACTCTTTAACTCATGCTGCAACGAGGATCCAATAGAAACTGCTCGATTCGAACTGGCAGATGAAGAGATATCGATAATGCCCTATGAGCAGGGGGAGTTGCTATCGT
>Ga0265295_1006929_pt1 | contig 13386 bp, 14 predicted proteins | sample Munlansysbiofilm_FD_192503 | JGI IMG/M metagenome (GOLD analysis project Ga0265295, IMG submission 192503) | Leachate microbial communities from a municipal landfill in Southern Ontario, Canada - Methane capture system biofilm | ecosystem: Engineered > Solid waste > Landfill > Unclassified ... | reverse complement strand
AGAGTCCTCATACAGTTTCCGTGTTTTTCAATAAGAGCTCTTGCTACATCCACTGCAGATTCATCTCTTGTGCCAGAGCCAATAATTATGGCAGTGAGTTCTGCATCTGTTAAACTTTCAGGGCCCAAAACGGCCATCTTTTCACGAGGTCTTTCGTCCTCCTTCCAGTCTTTGATTGTAAGTCTCTTTGACATAGTTTCATAATAAAAAAGCTTCCCAATGTTAGGGAAGCTCTCTTAATCTCTTGTGCCAAAAAGTAAAAATATTACAATTTGCTTACGTGGGTAGCAATACCGCTTTTTAGATTTGAGGCTTTATTGGCGTGAATAACATTAATCTTTGCCAATTTGTCCAGCATAGAAAACACTTTAGGAAGAAGTGCCGTTGCTGCCTCTTTATCTGTTGTATTGCGAATCGCCTTGATGGCGTTCCTAGTTGTGCGTGCATAATATTTGTTATGCAACCTGCGCTTTTCGCTCTGACGCGCGCGCTTTTTTGCGGAAGCGTGATTTGCCATTTTTGAATTTTTTTGTTTTTTGTAGTCCGTAGGGGAATCGAACCCCTATTGCAAGAATGAAAATCTTGAGTCCTAACCGTTAGACGAACGGACCGTTTTCCAACCCTGTACTCGCGCTCTGCTCAAAGTTGGGAGTGCAAAGGTATAAAGATTTTTTATAGTTGCAAAAAAATCTTAAAAATTCTCATAGGAATAGATGATAGACTCAACCTGCCTTAGGTAATTTCTTTTGTCATAGCGTGGTGCGTATACAAAAGCTTCTAATCCGATAATATTTTTACCCTCATTATCCAGAAAGAAATGACTTACAAATGGGCCACCCATAAAATCATTCTGAACCTCCCAAAGTCCTCTTAACTCGGCAAAATTTCTCTGTTTATATGTTATCCACTTGAGACCCGGCTCTATTAGCTGGTTTGTTATCATATATGTGTTTTCCAGCTGCCCAGGGACATTTTGCTGCATAACTGTATTTCTTATGTTAATAAGGTTTTCGCGTTTAAAGTCAGATGAGTCCTTGAATGGTATTCTGTATATGAATATTCCCTGGTTTGTTCCCGTCGTTTCATATGATATCCAGATAAAGTCATCTGTCTTTTTTCTTAAATTGTACCCTGTGGGATAATATGGAGATCCTCCGAATGCTTCGCTAACCATCGCTCTTAATCCTCTCTCCTCATATTTTTTTGCATTTGAGATATTTCTGTTTCTCTCTGCTTGGAGTATTGAGTTGGCAAGTTTGTCACTCTGTTTTTGAATCTCTTCAGCAGCGGATTTGGCATCTGGAGCAGAGATTGTGATAACTATCTGAGGAGCTGCCCAAACATTCTCCTGATACACAATTTTTGTTGCGCTATACTCCTCTTTGATGGAAACAATAACAATATTTCTGTGTACCTGAAAAATGCTTGTAAATGCATTTTCCGGGATGTTTACAAGTGTGAATATAGGCTCTCGTTGTGGTAGGAATGGTTGGTCAACAGCAAGAATAGATCTTAAAGCTATTCCTGGGTCGCTCTCCCAGTAACCTTTGTTAATAACAACAACAATCTCTCCGGCTTTACCGCTTATACTGGGCATTAGCCTTGGACCATTATTACAGGATGTTATTGCAAATATTGCAATAGCTGCCAATATTAAAAAATTTCTAGCTCTCATAACTAAATCAGTTAAAAAGTCTGTAAATGTCATTTCCAAATGCGAGGAACATTATTGTAAGAAGTATTAACATTCCTCCAACTTGTGCATATTCCAGGAATTTATCGCTTGGCCTCCTTCTGGTAATCATTTCATAAAGGAGGAATAGTATATGTCCGCCATCAAGAGCGGGTATTGGTAGTAGGTTTACTACTGCTAACATTATTGATAACCAAGCAGTAAGATTCCAGAAAATTTGCCAGTCCCAGGCGGATGGGAAGATATTGCCAATTGCTATAAAACTGCCAACAGATTTATAGGCTTCTGTTTTTGGCGAGAAAATTAGCTTTAGCTCTTTGAGATAGTTGCCTATTGTTGAGACTGCTTTATTGGCCCCGGCAGGGAGTGCTCCAAGCAGAGTGTATTCAGATATTGTAATATTAAAATAGTTGTGGATGTTACCATCCAGAGTGACACCCAATAAACCATTGTCATCTATTGCTAGTCTCTTATAGAGTCTCTCTTCCCCTCTTTGAATAGTGGCTGTTATTGAATCTCCTTTATTTGCCTGTAGGATACTTTGAATCTCTTGTATCACAAAGACATCAAGCGAATCTATTCCAACAATTCTATCTCCTGCTGTTAATCCTGCAGAGGCATTCAGTGAAGAGTCAGCTACAGAGAGTATCTGGAATGGTACTCTTAGTGAAAACATACCAGGTGTATTGAGTACTGCCGGAATGAATACGGGGTCAATATTTATCTCTCTGCTCTCTTCTCCTCTGATTACTTGTGCTGTTTGTGCCTGATTTCTTGCGAGTATAACTTGTAGCTCATTGAATCTTTCTACTTTGTCTCCATCGAATGACAGAATTTTATCTCCGTTCTCAAATCCTATCTCCCTTGCAAGGTCGTTGCACTGAACTCCGTATATTGCATCTTCGTTTTTTAGATACTCCTCTCCCCAGGTAAAAAGTGTGGCTGAGTAGATAAGAATAGCAAGAATAAAATTAAATAGTACACCGCCAAACATTACAAAGAATCTCTGCCAGGCTGGTTTACTTCTAAACTCATATGGTTTTGGCTCCTCTTTTAAAGCCTCTTTATCCATTGATTCGTCAATCATACCGGAAATTTTGCAGTATCCTCCAAGGGGGAGCCAGCCAATTCCGTATTCTGTATCTGAATTTTTTGGTTTAAACTTGAAAAGTGAGAACCAGGCGTCAAAGAAGAGATAAAACTTCTCTACTCTTATTTTGAATAGTCTGGCAAAGAAAAAGTGTCCAAATTCGTGTACCAGAATTAATATTGAAAGGGCAAGAATTACCTGTAGAATTTTTATAATTATATCCATTATTTGAATTATTTCGCCTTTAGTTTGTTTATAATTTCCGCAGCCTCTATTCTTGCGGTCCTGTCTGTATCAATAATGTCTGACAATTTTGGTTTTGCAACAAACATCGTTCCATTAACTACTTCTTGAGTTACCTTGTGAATGGATGTAAATTGAATATCACTCCTTAAAAAGGCCTCAACTGCCAATTCATTTGCTGCATTCATTGCACAAGGGATATTTCCCCCCTTTAAAATTGCATCGTATGCAATGCTAATACAGGGGAATTTTTCTCTGTCCGGTTCCATAAAATCAAACCTGCCAATCTCTGTGAAATTAATCCTTTTTGTATTCAGTTCAAGTCTGTTGGGGTATGAGAGAGCATACTGAATTGGAAGTTTCATATCTGGTGAGCTCATTTGAGCTGTTACTGATCCATCTTTGAACTGAACCATTGAGTGGATTATAGATTGAGGGTGGATAACTATGTCAATATCTTCCGGTTTCATATTGAATAGCCACTTAGCCTCAATCATCTCCAGCCCTTTGTTCATCATTGTGGCTGAATCAACGGTTACTTTTGAACCCATCTTCCAGTTTGGATGGTTGAGAGTATCAGATATAGTAACATTTTGAAGATCCTTGATGCTCTTTTTTAAAAATGGGCCACCGGATGCAGTGAGGATAAGTTTCTCGGCTTTGCTCCTCTCACCCTGAAGGCATTGGAATATTGCAGAGTGCTCTGAGTCTACCGGGATGATAGGTGATCCGGACTCTTTTGCCAGGGATATTACCAAGTCTCCTGCGGCGACAAGTGTCTCCTTATTTGCTAGCGCAATGGCTTTTCCGGCTTTTATTGCCGATATAGTTGGCTCAAGTCCACTGAAACCTACCATTGCAGTTAGAACAATGTGAATACTCTCCCCTTGGACGAGCGAGTTTACAGACTCAATCCCGGTAAAAACTTTAATGTCTTCTCCGGAAAGTGCGTCATTAACCTCTTGATACTTGCTTTCGTCTGCTATTACAACTGCATTTGGTTGTACTTTCAGAGCCTGCTCTATTAGTAATTTGGAGTTTTGTTTTGCTGTAAGGAGCTCTATGCTAAAAATATCCGGATGCCTTAAACAAACTTCAATTGCTTGTGTGCCGATTGATCCGGTTGAACCTAAAATTGCTATTCCTCTTCTCATTCCGGATCTGTTAGAAATTTATATATTTAGAAGGATCCACTGCTGTTCCTTTGTACCAAAGTTCAAAGTGTAGGTGATATCCTGTACTCAGAGAGCCGGTATTTCCAACCAGAGCTATTGCAGCTCCTGCTTTTACCTTGTCTCCTGTTCTTTTGAGAAGCTTTGAGTTGTGTTTGTATATGGAGATTAGATCGTTCGAGTGTTGTACTTGAATTGTGAATCCCGTTTCGTCTGTCCAGGCTGCCATTATTACCGTGCCATCAAGAACAGTTGAAATTACAGAATTTGCTGGTGCGGCAATATCGATATATGGATGGTTTGTGGCTAGATTGAATCCGTCTGAAACAATCCCTTTTACCGGAGGGAAAAAGTGTAGCCCCTCTATTTGATTCACTCTGTTAGTTTCGCTCCCAATATTAAATTGCTCTTGCTTCATAACCTCAAGCCTTAGAAGGGAGTCCTCTTTTGAAATGGTTCCTCTTATCCCTTCAGAGCTAGCGGTATCTTGCTTCATTGTAATATCTTCAAGTTCAAGAGGTGGTTGTCCGGTAGCTATTCTTTGAATATTATTTAGTTGAAAGTCCCAGAGCTTAACAGTTTTTTCGAGAGAATCCAGTTTGAGTGCGTTTTGAACTATCTCTCTTCTTGTCTGAGCGTCCGGATAGCCGGGGATGAACTCTCTGAGAGGTGTATATGATATTAGAATAGTGACAGACAGAACAATAAAAATAATTGATAAGAGGATGCTTAAAAGCATCATAAGCCCATTGGCTCTAAATACAAAAAGCTCTTCGTGGGTTGTGTCGTTAAATATTGAGAAACGGAATTTGTTTCTCAATGTTTTCTTCTCTTTGTTAATCCTCTCTTTTGCCATTGTAATGATGGAAATCTAATCCTTAACTTTAACGAATACCTCTTCACTTATCCACAATCCGTGCCTGTTGCAGTAAGCGATAGCCTCTAAGCGAAGGCTTACCTTTGGAATAAGGGTAAACTCTGTCTCAATAAAGAGAGGTTTCTCTCCGTAGCTGGATCGCTGAAGCCTTATCTCTCCTACAAGTGTCTCCAGATTCCAGAGTTGAATGTATTCGTAATGGTGATCCGGAGCATTGGGGTGTTTAACGTTTGTTCCAATTCTCACCTTTATGCTAAAAGGTAAATTTCTTGTTGCCTCTCTTTCGCAAATTATTACAGGTGTATGTTTGTCTGCGTATTGCTTAACCTTTTCGCTTCCGGAATCAAAGTCTTTGTATGTAAATAGTCTTGGCATAGTTGCGTTTAAACCTTCAAAAGTACTAAAAAAAACTAACTTTGTGCAATGGAAAGAATTGTGGGAATTGACTATGGAAGGAAAAGGGTTGGTGTTGCTGTCAGCGATCCTCTCGGCATTTTTGCTTCTGCATTGGAGACCGTTCCTGCAGGCTCTGTTTTGGCTTACCTCAAAAACTATACCCTTAAAGAGAGTGTTGTCAGGATAGTTGTGGGTTATCCGATGAATATGGACAATAAGCCATCTGAGGCTGCAAAGGATGTCGATGCATTTTTGAATATGTTAAAAAAACAATTTCCAAATATACCTGTTACACTTCAAGATGAACGTTTCACTTCAAAGATGGCAATGAGAACACTGGTTGACGGAGGAATGAAAAAAAGCGACAGAAGAGTTAAGGGAAATATTGACAAAGTTAGTGCTGCAATTATTCTTCAGTCATATCTGGATTCAAGGGCCAGATTGGAAGATGACAAAAGAGATTGATTATGATTTTACCAATTTATATTTATGGTTCCGAGGTCCTCAGGGAGAGGGCTGTGGATTTTGACATCTCGTCGCAGGATGCTGCCGAGACAATTAGTAAACTTGTTTCTGATATGTTCGAGACTATGAATCACGCTGATGGAGTTGGACTTGCCGCTCCTCAAGTGGGAAAATCTATTAGGGTGCTTGTAGTTGACGGAGAGCCACTAGCAGATGATATGCCTTATTTGAAGGGCTTTAGACGGGCTATGATAAATCCGGTGGTTTTGGAGGAGAGCGAGGAGACAATTGAGTATAACGAGGGTTGTTTGAGTATACCGGATATCAATGCTGGTGTTATAAGGCCAAGAAGAATTAAAATTGAGTACCTGGATGAGAAGCTCATAAAAAGGGAGGAGCTACTTGAGGATTTTGCGTGCAGAATGGTTCAGCACGAAATTGATCATCTTAACGGAGTTCTTTTTACTGATCTATGTGCTCCAATTAGAAAGAAGATGATTCAATCTAAGCTGAACAACATTATGAACGGAAAGGTCAAGACACATTACAAAACTGCCCCTGTGGCAAAAAAAAGATAATTATGGGTGCTTTTCACGCTTATGACATAAGAGGTGTTTATAACAAAGATTTTGACAGGGAGATAGTTTACAGGGTGGGATTTTTCCTTCCTGAGTTGCTGGGCGCAGAAAAAGTGCTAGTAGGAAGAGATGACAGAGAGTCATCACCTGAGATGCACAGGGCTCTTCTTAAGGGTATTACAGATGCGGGCGCAGATGTTTATGATCTTGGACTCACAACTACACCTATGGTCTATTTTGCTACGGGCAAATATGGGTTCAAGGCATCTGCTCAGATCACTGCATCCCATAATCCCAGGGAGTATAATGGACTAAAAATTTCAAGGGAAAATGCATTGCCTGTAGGATTTGACACAGGACTTGGACAGCTTAAGGAGTGGATTGAGACAAGAGAACTGGTGCCGGCTGAAAGGGTAGGGATAGTACATAATCTGGATATAAGAGAGGAGTATATTGAGTTTTTGCTCAAGTATAAAACAGATCTTTCAGGCTTAAATATTGGGATGGATCTCTCAAATGGGATGGCTGCCCTGCTTATTAAGGATGTAATGGGAGATGCAAATAAAGAGCTTCATTATATTTTTGACGATATGGATGGCACGTTTCCAAATCACGAGGCAAATCCTCTGGTGCCTGAAAACATTGTTGATCTTCAAAACCTTGTTAGGGATAAAAAGTGCGATATTGGTGTCATCTTTGACGGAGATGCAGATAGAGTAATGTTTGTAGATGAACACGGCAAATTCATCTCTCCAGACCTTATGATAGCGCTTCTTGGACACTATTTCCTTGAGGAGAGAGGGGAGAAAGGTCCGGTTCTTCAAGACATCAGGAGTTCAAAGGCCGTTGGAGAGTATCTCTCTCCTATGGGTGCAGAGATACATACCTGGAGAGTGGGCAGGGCCTTTGCGGCGCACAAACTTAGAGAGATAGATGGAATATATGGTGGAGAGCTTGCAGGTCACTACTACTTCAGAGACTTTTATTACAGCGATTCTGGAATAATGGCTGCTCTTATAATCTTGGGTATTGTTGCCAAAAAGAGTAGAGAGGGGAAATCGCTATCGGCTTTAATTTCTGATATTGTAAAATATGACAATTCTGGAGAGATAAATTTTAGAATTGAACGTAAAAAAGAGGCGATGGATAGAGTACGGGATCATTTTACAACCTCTGAAAAGGCAACAGCCAGCTATGACTTTGACGGATACAGAGTAGAGTTTGAGGATTGGTGGTTTAACATACGTCCTTCAAACACAGAGCCGTATCTTAGGTTTATTGCTGAGGCAAGGGGATCTGAGCTTCTTGCCCAAAAGGTGACAAAAGTTAGGGAGATTCTTAAAGAATTTGAATAACAAACAAATGTAGATGTGCAGATTACTTACCCTACTGCTGACTATTTTTCTTTTTGCTTCAGTTGCTACAGCAGAGGTGAGGCAGGAATACAGAGACCTGATTCCCAGGTCAAGGGTAGTAATTAATACTCCATCGGAAATGCAGTTTAGAAAAGGAAGGCCGGTAAGGCTGATTCTCTATGCTCTCCCTAATGGAAACACCATTGAGGAGACCGAGGGGCGTGGAGGAGCACTTTTGCCTGAGGAGTGGCGATATGATATTCAGCATATTGCAGCACAAGTAAGGTTTCTTAGGGAGAACGATAGGCGCTATAATTATATTGTTGCATACCTCGAGGCTGAGCAAAAGGGGTGGACAATTCACGCTTCCGAGTACGCAGATTCTCCTGGTCTTTATAAAAAACTTACTGATACAATTGTAACAATAGTCAAGTCATCACTTCCCGGTAAACTTGAATCCGGGGGAATTTCTGTTGCTCTCTCAAGCCATAGTGGTGGAGGCCGATTTGTGCTTAACTATATTCATTCAGTTGATAAAATCCCCTCATTTATTGATAGAATCTTATTCATTGATAGCAACTATGGATACGATGAGGAGCTCCATACAGATAAATTAGTAACCTGGCTAAAGGCAGATAAAAACCGGCATCTTGGGGTTATGGCCTACGTTGATACAACTGTAATTTTAAATGGGAGGAGAATTGTAAGCAGCAGAGGGGGTACTGGTTTTCGATCGGCAATGATGGCTAGAGATCTTCAGAAGAGAGGAGTGAAATTCACTGAACGCTCTGATACATCTTTTGTAAGAAAATTCTCAAAAAATGGGCAGGTAGCATTCTGGATTAAGGAGAATCCTAATGGTAAAATTTACCACACAATTCTAGTTGAAAGGAATGGTTTAATACATCAGATGCTCTTTGATAGTGGCTTGGATGGGAAGGGTTACAAATTCTGGGGTGTGAGATGTTACGATAAATATATTAAATGAGATTAAATCAAATATGAAAAGATACCTGTCACTGGACATACTTAGAGGGCTCACCATTTTTGGGATGGTTTTCTCAGCAATTATTCCTCACAGAATATTGCCGGCTTGGATGTACCACATCCAGAATCCACCACCCGAGCATACTCTTGATTTTTCTGTATCCGGTATAGGATGGGTTGATCTGGTCTTTCCCATTTTTATTTTTTGTATGGGTGTTGCAATTCCCTTTGCAGGAGCATCCGGGAAGATGACGGTTAAATCAATATTTATAAGATTCTTAATGCTTTGGATATTCTCCTATCTATATGTTTTTCTAGATTTCTCAACAGCATCAGGATGGCTTCCTCAGCTTGCAACAGTTGGGGGGTTTGCAGCTCTGTTTATGCTCTATATATCTAAACCGCCCTTTAAATGGATTCGCTATGCAGGAGCTTTGCTTTCAATTGCACTTATTATAACAGGGGCCATCTTTTTTGATGAGAAGATTTCAATTTACAGAAGTGGAATTATTATTTTCCTACTCTCCTTCCTTTACCTGTTTGGAGCTTTAATCTGGCTTTACACAAAAGATAACCACAAAATGAGGCTTGTCATATATGTGATTATACTCCTATTTGCAGTTGTAACTATGTATTTTTCTTTGCCTGTCAGGCTTTATGCAATAAAAGAGATAAGGTGGTTTTTCAATATTGAATACATCTATTTTCTGCTGATTCTAATTCCTGCTACATATATTGGAGATCTACTGAAAGAGAAGAGTATATCACCTAAGGGATATAATCCTGTTAAAAACTCATTTGCCTCGCCGCTAATTAAAGTGGTAATGTCTCTTTTCTTGATGCTTTTTGTCGTTTGGATGATGGCCGCTCTTTTTACAGAGTGGAGTCTCTATAAGTTTTCATTTTCTCTTTCGGCCTCTGCAATTATCTGGTTGCTTAGCAGAAGAGTCTTTCCTGAACACACTAACCTCTCTCTTATTGCAATGGGGATGATAGTTTCAGGTGGTCTCTTTCTTTTTTACGAGGGAGCTATAACCAAGGTGCCTTGCACTATATCATATTGTTTATTTACCACCGGGATTTCTATCTATTTGCTTATGATATCTGATTTTGTAACTTATAGATTCCCATCATCTCTCTATTCCAGAATCTTTGGGGGTGCCGGGAGTAATCCTTTAATGAGCTATATCGCATTTGGCGCACTAGTTATGCCTCTCTTTAGATTAACTGGTTTTGTTCATATATATAACGCGGCATATCCGCAGGGCTGGCCCTGGATAGGTGTGGCAAGAGCTGCTGTTGTGGTTTTGTTAACTATGACTATTGTCGCATATGTGAGTGAAAAAAAAATATTCTGGCGAGCCTAAACCAATATACCTAAATGGACACAATACTGCTGCTGATAACCTACACCATTACGCCTGCTGCAATTCTGTGGCTCACTTCTAAAGTAACTTTCCTTAAAAAAATTGGCCCCGTCCTATTACTATACCTTGTTGGGATAATTCTAGGTAATTCCGGTTTAATTTCCGATGACGTATATGCTCTTCAGGACCTTATAGTCACAATAATAATACCATTAGCAATACCGCTTATGTTATTTTCCTGTGACTTCAAAAGATGGGATATCAAGAATGCAATTTTAACTCTTTTAATTGGAGCTTTTGCTGTAATAACTGCTGTTGTTGCCGGATATTTTATTTTCAGACCTTTAATTGGATTAGATCCACTAATGGGTGAGCAAATGAATAAAATAGCAGGGATGCTTGTGGGAGTTTATACGGGTGGTACACCAAATCTTGCTGCAATTAAAATTATGTTGAATGTGCCAAATGAGACCTATATTCTTATTCACTCATATGATATGGCTGTAAGCCTTGTATATCTTACTTTTGTTCTCTCTATTGGAATTCCTTTCTTTAGAAAGATTTTACATTATCCGGCCAAGAATGGTACTCCGGAGAAGCATATGCCGGTTGAGTCATATGATGACAATCCATATAAGGAGTTTTTTAAGAAGGTAAATATCCTGCCTCTACTTTCTGCATTAGCCCTCTCTATAGGAATTTTTGCAGTGGCTGGTGGTCTCTCTCTTATTTTACCAAAAAGCCTGCAAATGGTTGTTGTTATACTATCAATTACCACTTTAGGAATTGTCGCATCCTTCTCAAAAAGAGTGAGAGAGATTAAGACGAGTTATGATGCCGGAATGTATTTAGTTTATATATTCAGTATGGTAGTCGCATCTATGGCAGATTTATCAAAATTAAATCTCTCTGGAGGAATCTATCTACTGCTCTATATTACTTTTGCCATCTTCTTTTCATTGGCAATCCAGTTACTCCTCTCAAAATTGTTTAAATTGGATGCAGATTCAGTTCTTATTTCATCTGTCTCATTAATTAATTCTCCCCCTTTTGTCCCTCTAGTTGCAGCTGCTATGAAGAACAGAAGTGTAATAATAACAGGCCTTACCGTTGGCCTAGTAGGGTATGCTGTAGGAAACTATATTGGGTACATTATTAGTTTAATTTTGTTATGAAAAAAATTTCAATAATTATTTTTGCAATCTTTTTATTTGCAACTCCATTCTCATTGTTCTCTCAAACCAAAAAGGGGTGGAGTATAGGCCCGTTACCGGCAATAGGTTACAATAGCGATCTGGGTTTTCAATATGGAGCCCTTGCTGATGTTTTTTGGTTTGGAGATGGTAGTACATTTCCGGATTATATCCACAAGTTTAATGTTGAGGTATCTCAATATACAAAGGGGACAGGTGTATATCATCTTTTCTATGATTCTGAATATCTTATTAAGGGGATAAGAACCACTGTGGATATTAGTTATTTAACTGATAAAATGATGGATTTTACCGGATTTAACGGGTATATGGCAGATTTCAATCAAGAGTTTGCAACAGAGAATCCATCATTTTACAAGATGGATAGAAGACTTTTTAGAGCAACTATTGACCTTCAGGGTAGTTTAGGCGGAAATTGGAAATGGGCAGTTGGAGCAGGACTCTACTCTTATAGGATTGGAGAGGTTAAACTTGAGAAATACGCCGGTGAAGATAATCTCTACTCAAGATATATTAACAGCCAAGTGATAGATGCTTCTGAAGCCAATGGTGGAACCCGTTTAGAGTTAAAACTTGGAGCTGTTCACGACACAAGAGATAACGAATCAGACCCAGCAAGGGGTTTCTGGACTGAGTCTATCCTTTTTGGCTCTCCTGCTAAAAAGAGCTATTTGAAATTGTCATTTATTCACAGAGGTTTTTTACCTATCTACAAAGACAAACTGACTTTTGCATACCGAGTTGCACTACAGGCAAATCTGGCCGGAGAGGCTCCATTCTATATGCAACAAAATCTCTCTACTCTATATTTCAGACAGATCACATCTGAGGGTCTTGGTGGAGTAAACACCTTAAGGGGTGTAATGAGAAACAGAGTAGTTGGTAAGGGTGTTACCTGGGCAAATCTTGAGATTAGATACAGGTTTCTTAATTTCAGATTCTTAAAACAGGACTGGTATTTGGCACTTAACCCTTTCTTTGATGCCGGAAGAGTTATTCAATCTTACAGAGAAGATTTTATGAAACTTTCTAATGATCCGTTTGTTACTCCTGACGCTAAGGAGCAATTCCATTTTTCTGCCGGTGCCGGAATAAAGGCTGTGATGAATAAGAATTTTATTGTCTCATTTGAATGGGGTAAGCCTTTTGATAAAAGAGATGGTAAAAATGGTATGAATGTAGGTTTGAATTATATTTTCTAAAAAATAACTCTCTACGTTGCAACTTTTAAGTACTGCTGTTCGTCATATGGTAGGTATGACTTCACAGGAGTTTAACAGGACAATAGGTGCAATTAGGCCCAAACTTGTAAACTTTGCTGCACTTTTTGTGAAAAGCGGTGCGGCAACAGCTGAGGATATGGTACAAGATGCAGTGCTTAAGTTATGGAAAACGCAGGAGACTCAACAGATAAAGAATACAGAGGCTCTGACGCTTCATATCTTAAGAAATTTGTGTTTAGACTATCTTAAGCTTAAGAAAAATAATACAGAAGAGTTAAAGCCAGCATACTCTGCACTTGTATCTGAGAGTCCTTTGGAAAAGCTGGAACGTAAGGATGGTCTTGCATTTATTAAGCGTTGTATTGAGACTCTCCCGGAAGATCAGATGATTGCTGTTAGACTAAGGGATGTACTGGGTTATGAGATAGGGGAGATTGCTACTATACTCGGAACGACAGAGGTAAATGTTAGAACAATGCTATCAAGAGCTAGAAATAAGTTAAGAGAAAAGATTTCGCAAAATGGAAAATATTAGTGAAAAGTTAATTTCTTCGTTAATTGAAAAGTATTTTAACGCTGAAACTTCTTTGTCAGAAGAGGCCTTAATTAAAAGGTATTACAGAGAGACACCGGACGTAGAAATGAGTAATGAGCTACGCCAATATAGAGATATGTTTGCTCTTTATGAGAGGGAGGCTGTTTTAATTAATGATAGAGCGGCAAGAA
>Ga0265295_1006928_pt1 | contig 13389 bp, 9 predicted proteins | sample Munlansysbiofilm_FD_192503 | JGI IMG/M metagenome (GOLD analysis project Ga0265295, IMG submission 192503) | Leachate microbial communities from a municipal landfill in Southern Ontario, Canada - Methane capture system biofilm | ecosystem: Engineered > Solid waste > Landfill > Unclassified ... | reverse complement strand
CGCTACGTTCAGAGATTTGGGTTTCATGGCCAAACCCAACGGGACGTTCGACGTCTACAGCGCCGGAGGGCTGGGAAACGAGCCTAAGATGGGGCTTCTCGTGGCAGAGGACGTAGAGCCGTCGAAGGTCCTATACTGCGTCAAAGCGATGGTCGAAATATTCGTGAAGCACGGCGATTACGATAACAGGGCGAGGGCCAGAACGCGTTTCATCCAAGAAACCCTCGGAAGGGACGGATACCTGGAGGCGTACAGGACGGAGCTGGACGCCGCTCTGGCGGAAGGCGGGATGGACATCGCCGTTTGCAACGAATACGTGAACAAGAAGGCATCCGGGATCGCGAAGGGAAAGAGGATACGGCCTCAGAAGCAGGACGGGCTGCATTACGTCTCGTACCATCCCATCGGAGGGGACCCGGCGCCGTCGAAGCTGAGAGAGATGTACGACACGATAAAGGACATGCCGCACGTGGGGCTGCGTACATCCCCGGACCAGACGGTATACGTCATAAACTGCACCGCGGAGGAGGCGGAGACTGTATCGTCAGTCACGGAAGATGGTGCGGAGACCCTTTTCGAATCGTCCGTGTCATGCGTCGGATCGGAAATATGCCAGCAGGGGCTCAGGGACTCCCGGGGGCTGCTTGAAGAGCTCATCGGGATGTCGAGGAGGAACAAGTTCGTCGACGGGGTTCTGCCGAGGGTGAACATCTCCGGCTGCGGCTCTTCCTGCGCCACGCATCAGATCGGCACGATCGGATTCCAAGGTACGTCGGTCAGGGAAGGCGGAGCGTCGGTACCTGCGTTCATGGTATACGCCGACGGGTCCCATCTGGCGGGAGAGGAGAGGTTCGGCGGGCCGGTCGGGAAGATGAAGCAATCCAACGTCCCGTTGTTCCTGGAAGAGGTCGGGAAGGCCGTATGTGCGGCAGGGACCGATTACAGGTCGTGGTTCGATTCCGACAGGAAGGCGTTAATGGAGATCGCCGGAAAGTATGTCGTGGGAGAATATAGGTAACAGCCTGAGCTGTACTTTACCGTAGCCTAACGGTCCCCTGGCACGCTGAATCAAACGTCCGTATTCAGCTCAGCACGTCGGACATCTCGTACACGACGCCCTTCTTCTGCGAGACGACCCACTTGGCGGCCATGACGGCCCCACCCACGAAGATCTCCCTCGAATGGGCCTGGTGGCGCAGCTCGATGCGTTCTGAGTTCCCGACGAACATCACGGTGTGGTCGCCTACTATGTCGCCGCCTCTGATTGCGTGTATGCCGATCTCCTTTCCGCGGGGGCAGATCCCTTCGCGCCCGAAGACGAACTCTTTTCCGCCCATCTCCTTGCTTATGATCTCGGCCGCGGTCATCGCGGTTCCGCTGGGAGCGTCCTTCTTCTGGTTGTGGTGGGCTTCGATGATCTCCACGTCGTATTCGTCCCCGAGGTACCTTGCGGCCTCCTTGAGGAGCTTGAAGAAGACTCCGACGCCGATCGAGTAGTTGGAAGATATCACGGCGGCCACGTTGTTCTTGATGACCGCATCCGTTATGTTGGTCTTCTGCTCCGCCGTCAGCCCCGTCGTTCCGATGATGAGGTTGACCCCGGCCGCGGCGGCGACCGGTGCGTTGGCGGCGGTCGCGACGGCGATCGTGAAGTCTATGAGCACGTCGGTCTTGCTTTCTTTGAGGACGGACGCCAGGTCCTTGGAGTCCGACACGGGGACGTCCAGCTTACCGACGCCGACGACCTCCCCTATGTCTTTGCCTATGTTGATGAGGTCGAAGGCCGCCGATATTTTGACTCCGTCGGTCGCCAGGAGGCGGCGTATAATCAGGCTGCCCATCCTGCCGCAGGCGCCCACCAGCGCGACCCTGGTGTCGCTCATAGGACTGCCTCCTCATGGGACGAGCGGATATGGGAAGAGGTCATGCGGGATTCGACTTTGATTTCAGTGCAAATGTACATGGGAACGCAATCCGAACAGGGATATTTAACGGATGGCGTGGAGGGCGGAGAGGCGATACCAGATGCCGCTACGTGAAGGACGCGGATTCTCTCGCTTCATGATCGCAGCCCCTTCACGATCCGTTGCCGGACCGTCATCGTCGAATAACAGTCGTAAACGATGCGAAAACGCATCGATAATTACAAATCATGGAGAAAACCGATGGAAACAAGCCCCGGATTGTCGATTTCTGGGGTGTTAGAATACCGCGTCAGAACCTAATGCTAAATGTTTGCTTATCTATGGATTACCTATCGTAATAGATTCTATGAACAGGTAAACCGATTCTGAAAATCTTGCACTACTATTCAAAAAAATACATGATGAGTTTGAGGATCACAGGTAATAATATCTACAATTTGTAATGTTCCTGGAAATACAACCGTAATTGAAATTAAAAATTGTCTTCTTCAAAAGAAGGAAAATTGGTCAAAGTGTCTAAAATTGACAACCAATTTTAATGATTTCTTCTCTTGTTTTTGTCAAAAATACGTAGTTTAATATCTTCTAAAGTGAATATATTACTGTTAGAGATAAGATAATCTTAACAATTGGATCAGTTCGGATCCATAGGAGTTCGATGTCTTGAATCAAGTAAAATCCAAACAACGTGTTGCCGATCATGGCGAAGTATTCACATCAGATAGAGAAGTAAATGCCATGTTGGATTTAATTAAACAAGAAACCGAACGCGTAGATTCACGGTTTTTGGAACCTGCCTGCGGTACTGGAAATTTTTTGATAGAGATTCTTCGCAGAAAAATGGATGTTATTTTCAAGAGTTATGGCAAATCACAAATCGAATGTGAGAAGTATATCGTACAAGGTGTGGGTAGCGTTTACGGGATAGATCTTCTAGAAGATAATGTGGAAGAATGCCGTCATAGATTATTCGATCTGTTCAAGACCTATTATAGGAAACAATTCAAGAATAGTGTCGATAAAAACTATGAAAAAGTCATCAGATTCATTCTTTCCAAGAATATTGTCTGCGGCGATGCACTAACGATGCGTACAATCAGCGGAACCCCAATAATATTTCCAGAATGGTCACTTGTTATAGATTGTATGGTAAAGAGGCGTGATTTCTCCTTCGGTGAATTGATCGAAACACGCGGTAAACAGACATCAATATTCGATGCTGGATTTTACAAAGGCGGTAAAGCTGAATTCGTACCCAATCCTGTAAAAGAGTATCCGGCAGTACACTATAGGCAATTGATTCAAAGTGAGTGAAATGTATGAAAGTCATAATCCAGACGTGTTGTCATGTTTGGCAAGTTTGAGTAATGATGAAGTCTTTACTCCACCGAGTGTTGCCAACCAAATGTTGGATCTTCTGCCAAAGGAAATCTGGAAGAACCCTGATGCAAAATTCTTAGATCCCTGTTGTAAGTCGGGCATTTTTCTTCGCGAAATAGTAAAGAGGTTGTTGGTTGGACTCGAGGATCAATATCCAGTTTTACAAGATCGCATCAATCACATTCTACACGATCAAGTGTATGGGATAGCAATAACAGAATTGACATCGTTCCTATCCAGGCGCAGTTTATATTGTTCTAAACATGCCAATGGGGAGTATTCCATCTGTGACAATTTCAGAACAGACGACGGAAACGTAGCATATTCACCGATAAAACACAAATGGTTGTTTAACAAGTGTGAATATTGTGGTGCTAACAGGGGAACTTATGATCGTTCTGAAGATTTGGAATCACACGCATATCAATTTATACACATTGTAAAACCAGAGGAGATATTCAAGATGCAATTCGATGTAATAATAGGAAATCCGCCATATCAGATAAGTGATGGTGGACAAAAGGCGAGTGCGATTCCACTATATCATAAATTTGTACAACAAGCAAAAAAGCTAAATCCCCGTTTTCTCACGATGATTATTCCTGCACGTTGGTATTCAGGTGGGCGCGGTCTTGACAAATTCAGAGATGAAATGATTAATGACACCCATATTCGGAAACTAGTGGATTACACGGATTCAAACGATTGCTTTCCTGGTGTTGATATTGCTGGAGGGATTTGTTATTTCTTATGGGATAGGGATCATGAAGGGCCGTGTGATATCACAAATAAATTTGGTGTGGACTCATTTATGACGACTCGTAATCTCAATTTTGAAGGCGTTTTTATAAGATATGGTCAAGCACTACCAATTATAGAGAAAATACGTGAAAAAAGATACTCCTGTTATGATTCAAGAGTTAGTTCTCAAAAACCTTTTGGATTAAGAACTTATGTAACTCCGACTGGTGATGGAGATATTAAACTACGTTATAGCGGTGGGATTGGCAATTTTAGAAGAGAAGAAGTAACTGCTGGAAAAGAATGGATAGATAAATGGAAAGTAACAACGTCCTACCTAACATATGACCATGCTGGAAGACCAGATAAGGATGGAAAACGCAGAATATTTTCTACCATGGACATATTGCCCCCAAGTACTGTTTGTACAGAAACATATATTGTAATCGATGTGTTTGATACGGAAAAAGAAGCAGTCAATTTGTACAATTATTTGCAAACAAAGTTTGTTAGATTTTTAGTATCTCAGTTGACGTCAACACAACATTTATCGAAATCTAATTTTGCATTAGTTCCAATAATGGATTTCAAAAGAAGTTGGTCAGATACAGACCTCTATGCGTTGTTTAATCTATCAACTGATGAGATTGGTTTTATCAATTCTATGATTAGAGACATGGGAGTAAGTGTTTCTAATGAGAGTTGATTTTTTTCCACCAAGGCCTGATTCCGATCCACGAATCTATGCATATGAAGATTCAAATCCACAATATACAGGATTGCTCAAGATTGGATACACCACTATTAGTGTTGAAAAGCGTGTTGATCAACAGTATCCAACAAAAAGACCGGGCCCACCACCATATAAAATCGTCTTAAACGAATCTGCAATGCGTGATGACGGTACATCATTCATGGACCATGATGTGCATAAATATCTCCTCAACAAAGGTTTCTACAATCCAGATGGAGAATGGTTCAGATGCACAGTAGATGACGTGCGTGTTGCGATTATTGCTCTGCAAACAATGCAGGAGAACGAAGAGAATCGTACTCAGAGATTCTTAATGCGTCCGGAGCAGGAAGAAGCTGTGAAGAAGACGAGAGAATATTTTCTCAGTTATAAGAAAGAAAATCCAGACAAGACGCCCCATTTCTTATGGAATGCAAAGATGAGATTTGGAAAAACATTCGCCGCATACCAATTAGCAAAAAGAATGGGTTTTACAAAGGTATTGGTTCTTACATTCAAACCAGCTGTTCAGAGCGCGTGGAAAGAAGATTTGACGACTCACGTTGATTTCGAAGGCTGGCAATTCATCTGTCGTAACGGATTGACTTATGAAGATGCAGATAAAACTCGTCCGTTCGTATGTTTTGCTTCATTCCAGGATTTCTTGGGAAAAAACGATGTGGGTGGTGTGAAGTTAAAGAACAAATGGGCTCATGAGGTTAAATGGGATTGTGTTATCTTTGATGAATACCACTATGGTGCATGGCGCGATAAGGCCAAAGATCTTTTCGAGTCAGAAGATGCTAAGGAACAGCATTTCATCGAAGGAGAAGGCATGGAATTCTTCAAGGATGGATTCGATGAAGACATTCTGCCAATTTCGACATCATATTATCTGTATCTTTCTGGAACACCATTCCGTGCCATGGCATCTGGAGAATTCATCGAGGAACAAATTTACAATTGGACCTATTCAGATGAACAAAAAGCAAAGGAATCTTGGACGGGGGAAGACAATCCATACGAGATGCTTCCGCGCATGGTCTTGATGACATACCAATTGCCGGATGCAGTAAGAGATGTTGCTTCCGGCGGGGAATTCGATCAGTTCGATCTCAACGAATTCTTCAGCGCCAGCGGCGCAGGTGCGAATGCTGCATTCGCACACGAAGAAGAAGTTCAAAAGTGGTTGGACATCATACGTGGAGCTCACAGTGCAACGAATGTCGATGAACTCAAGCTTGGTGCAAAAAAACCACCTATGCCTTATTCAGACATACGTCTCTTGAATGTTCTGAACCACACATTCTGGTTCCTTCCTAATGTTGCTGCCTGCTACGCAATGAAGAATCTTCTGATGCAGAAACAGAATCTTTTCTATCACGATTACAAGATCAATGTTGCAGCCGGACCTGAAGCAGGAATTGGCGTTTCCGCGTTGGATCCTGTCAAGAAGTCAATGGTGGATCCGTTAGAAAGCAAGACCATCACATTATCATGTGGAAAGCTTACGACTGGTGTCACCATACGCCCCTGGACTGCAATATTCATGCTACGTAATCTTACAAGCCCAGAAACGTATTTTCAGGCTGCGTTCCGTGTCCAATCACCATGGATCGTTGATAATGAACTATCCCCAACGAAACATGATATCATCAAAAGAGAATGTTACGTCTTTGATTTCGCTCCGAATAGAGCACTCAAACAGATTGCGGACTATAGTTGCAGATTGAATGTAAATGAATCGAATCCCGAGAAAAAAGTTCAGGAATTCATCAAATTCTTGCCGGTTCTCGCGTATGATGGAAGCAGCATGAAACAGATCGATGCTGCTGGAGTTTTAGAATATGCAATGAGCGGTACGACCGCAACATTGTTGGCCAGACGTTGGGAGAGCGCATTGCTGGTCAATGTCGACAACAATACATTGGCTCGCCTCATGGATAACAAAGAAGCCATGGATGCTCTGATGAGTATCGAAGGGTTCAGAGGCCTTAACGAAGATATCGAGACCATCATCAATAAATCAGAATCTGTCAAAGAGAAGAAAAGAGAAGCCGGAGAGCGTGAACTCTCAAAGAGAGAAAAGAAAGAGCTCACTGAAGAAGAGAAGGAATACAAGAGCAAAAGAAAGCTCATTCAGGAAAAGCTCATCAAATTCGCCACACGTATTCCGATTTTCATGTATCTCACAGATTTCAGAGAACACAGTCTAAAAGACGTTATCATGCAATTGGAGCCCGGTCTGTTCAAGAAAGTCACAGGTCTCGAAGTTTCTGATTTCGAACTTCTTGTGAGTTTGGGTGTATTTAATGGACCGTTGATGAACGAAGCAGTATATAATTTTAAAAGATATGAGGATTCAAGCTTATCATATACAGGTATCAATAAACATGAAGGTCAGGAAATCGGGTTGTATGATACAGTAATAGGATCGGAGGAATTCAGGTAATTGAATTCACGCATTCTTAGGGATGTTGTGGTCGTTTCAGGTGCCTCCGGGGGCTGAAAGCCCCTCGGGAGACCGATAACGACACGAAAAACGATACGTAAAATGTCAAGCGATCAGCGAAAGCACAAGTGTCAAATTCTTCCGAAATCAGAATCATCTGTCGAGCTCAGGGTATAACCCAACAAAAGTGGATTGGTATGACCTTATATCTAACGAATCTGGCAATGTAAATGCCCACTTTACAAAAGATATCGGGGGAGGATGATCCGTTGGCATCAATATTTGATGATTTGGTGAAGATAAGAAATCGGATTGTTCACAGTTTTCAGATAACAGAGGATGGAAGCAGATTTTTTATACATTGGACAAAGATAATAGTCAGGTTTTAATCACAGTCGAATTCCTTCAGTCGTTCATTAAACGCAATGGAGATTTGTGCAGGATGCGTCATGATTATCGCAACAATATAGAGAACAAATCAACAGTCGGAGCAGACGAATGATGTGTTAATTTACTAATCAAGATTTGAGATTAATTGGAATTGTTTGTTATTTCAGTAGAGGATGGAAGTGCAGGGTCAAATTTGGATTTCAGGGGCGAACTCCAATTACAAGTGTGTTTGTCGCGATATGAAGTACAATGTCGTTTTATTGATTGTTAGTATCGATAATGTAATCTGTGAGAAACAGTGGATGGAACATGAGCTGTAGTTGAAGTTAATATTTACTGTATTAAGCACATTCTAGATATACAAATATATAATTGGTACAATTGAAGGAGTGCGGATTTGTCATGGTGAAAAGTCTTTTTGATCCTCAAAAAGTAATTTCCGAGATGGATGCATCTCAGAGGATCATAATATATTGCATGGGTGCAGAAAAAAAACCCATAAAAAACAAAGTCGACATACAGAAAATCATCTTTCTATCTGCAATGTCGCTTCCAGACATATTCGAAAATCTGTATACTTTTCAGAAACATAAAAAAGGTCCATATTCTGAAAAAATAGATGAGGATGTTGCTGTGATTAGCAACAGTGGATATGTATCTGGATCACAATTTGGCCTTTCAGACAATGGATACGAACTGTTCGATAGAATCGAAGCACGTGTTAAAGAGCCTTTGAAAAGCACGTTATTAGAAAATAAAGAGTTTGTTTCCGATTTAACTGATGATGAACTGCTTACCTTCATATACACCGTATTTCCACAATATACTGAAAATTCAGAAGTATGGGAAAAATTAAAGCAACATCGTGTGAAAAATGCAGTATCTATGTTGAAAAAAGAAAAAATTACCTCTTCTTTGGCTGCAGTAATCGCTGGATATAATTATTTTGATTTTGAGAAATATCTTATGGATCAGAAAATAAGGTGGAAATCATGATAAAAATTTTTGATAATTCTGCCATTTCATCCATGGGAAAAGAGGTCAGTTCAGTTGATTTATTGCAATTAGTTAAATCACAATATGATATTTTTATTACAGATGCAGTTGTAACGGAATGTACTAATTCTAATGACGAGAAATTAATCGAGAAAATTAAAGATTTTCCTACTGCAATAAAAAAAGATGAAAGATTTTTACAAATAATGGACCTAATAAAGACAATCAACTATAGTCTGGGTCCAGGAGAAACGGAAACTATTGCTGCTTCAATTTTGTTGACGCATTCAGGTATAGAAAATTACGTCGTAATCGATGAAGAACTAGCAAGGAAAAAAGTTTCAAAAATCCATACAAATCCAAAATTGATTAAGATTATGGGTTCAGCAATACAGCCAGTTAAATGTACCGGCACAATAGGTATTGTAAAACATCTGCGTGACAAAAATGTCATATCCAAAGAGACGGGTCAAAAAATCGCTTTTGACTTGGAATTAAGTAATTTCAGAGTAACAGATGAACTATTGGCACTTATCAGATAAAATCTTCGATTTTCATCGAATGGTTATTGTATTTAAATGAGAATATTGTGTTTAACGTCTCTTGTGAGATATTCTTTGAGGACAAAAGATCTTTCATCGTCCCTTCTGATATTGATTGTCTCACAGTATCGAATTCTGAATTTTGTTCACGGATTGTGTGTTCATTAATTGTTTGTTTTTCTTCTTTGGAACATATCTTTTTTTCATAGTTGTATGTATTGCGATTGAATATTCTGCCCACTGTTTGCATACTTTTTTCATCTGATTTTTCAGGGTATTTGTTCATGTGTTTTCCACCTATAACATCAAATCCTGCAGTAAATCCTATGAAATCCTTTGCTTCAATCGATGTTTTGTTTTTTGGAACTATTCCCTGAAAAGCATTCATCGTGTACAATATAGATTCTTTTTCAATATCATACTCGTTTAGTGATCTTTGCATTGCTCTTATCCATGATCCGCTGATGAGTGTGCGTCCGTGAGAATCTATAACAAATGATGTAACATCGTTATCAATGTAAAATTTTAGGACATTATCCAATTTTTCAGGTGGAATGCTTTGAGGTATGGTTCCAAGTATTGGTTTATGGTTGCGTGTTGAAGCTGCTTCTACAAATATTTTTGATAAATAGATGTATGATCCCACGTCAACACTGTTTTTTCCCGTAATCAAATCAAACCACGATGGTGTAGCAATCGCATCAGTGTTATTGTATTGCATATCCGATAATGCGATAACCATCCTGTCGGTTGGAACAATTGTTTTACTATCGTATTCAAGTGTTAGAATGTTAAAATTTCCCCGGCAACGGCGTCTTAAGTCACGACCATGTTCGCGATCCCTTTCTTCAGATTTTAGACAGTTCATTATTGTTTCGGGTTTCACTCTTTTGTAGGCTTCATAGAATGGAACGTCGGTAACGTTACCTAACCCAACTTTCAATGGTGTTTGAAACTTTACACTTCCAGATGTACCCAACCTCACCAAAGATTTGCGAGACAGCGTATAATCATCTGTCGTCATATCTGATACATGAAAATGTGTTGTCATTCCAAACCTATACAGTGGTGGAGATATTAAAACATCTACAATTTTTAAATAATTGTGTTTAAAAGTAGGTAATTAATAAACTAAAGAGTTTGTGATTCACACATTTGTAGAAGTGGACACCACAGATTCATCGTACGGCACTCATCATCTGATGATCAAGGCCTCTACCAGCAATTCCACGCAGATCGCATGCACGTTTGCGAAGTTTAATGCTGATTTATCGCTACATGTTTTTCGACTAGGTGCGATTTGTGGCTGAAATGTTGTTTACAAAGAATCTATTTTTATCTTTGAGTAAATACATCATTGTTAAAGACCAAATATATTGATGCAGATGTCATTTCAAGTGGAGTGATATAAGTGTCTATGAAATTGAAATCTGCAACGATTCACAGATATTGTTGCATAGAATCGGACCAGAATTTCAATGTTGAACCAAATACTACGGTACTTGTAGGCATGAACGAGTCTGGAAAAACATCCATACTCAAGGCTCTGGCTAAATCAAATTATTTTGAACCTAACGATCTGGATTTTAAGTATAATGTTACATTTGATTATCCACGCGGAATCAAGAAGGAAGAAGTAGGCAAAGGCGACAATCCCCTTGCAATTACCTTAACTTATATCCTCGATGAGGTGCTGAAGGATACTATTGAAAAAGCAATGGGTGTGCCTGTTTTGGTAGATGAAATACAGGTCACATCGTACTATGACAACACTTGTAATTATCCTAATGATGGATCAATTATTGATTGCAAATCATATCTCAAAGATAAACTAAAAGGCACAGAAATAATCGAGAACATTGGGGAAATTCTGTTGATGAATTCACCTGATGAATTCAACAAGAATGAAAAATTCAAAAATCTTCCTGCAATCCAAGAATTAAAAACAACCTGTAAAGAGAAGGGTTGTTTTGACAATATGATCTCGTCATTTGTTTACAAAACTTACATCATACCGAATATTCCTAAATTCATGTATTATGATGAATATTACAGTCTGCCTTCTGAAGCTGTAATCAATAATCGGACAATTACCAATGCGGAAAAAACAATAAAGGCGCTTTTTGAGTTGGCTGATATAGATCCAAATAATGTAAACTCAGATGAATACGAAACGATGAATGCAGAGTTAGAGGCCACTCAAATGGCAATAACTCGTGAATTGATCAGACATTGGTCCTCTAATAAAAATCTAAAATTTGTATTCAGTTTAGATAAAAAAGAAAAACGCGAAGGCAACGTAACTCACATAGTGGACCATGTGTTGAAAATACGTGTAAGAAATGATCGTAACGGTGTTTCATTGCCGATCGGTACCCGTAGCAAAGGATTCAACTGGTTCTTTTCATTCTTGGTGTGGTTCAAGAAAATTCAGGCGGATAAAAACAAAACATACATATTGCTTATGGATGAACCGGGTCTGAACTTACACGCCAAAGCTCAGAACGATCTCTTAAGATTCATAGAGGATGAGTTGTCACAAAACTATCAGGTCATCTACACTACGCACTCCCCATTCATGATAGATACTGCAAAATTATGTAGTGTTAGGACAGTGGTGGAAAAAGACGATGGGACACATATTTCAGACTCAATAAAGGAACACGACAAAGATACATTGTTTCCACTACAAGCTGCTTTGGGATACGATATCGCACAAAATTTGTTCATATCTCCAAAGAATTTACTCGTTGAAGGAGTTGCAGACCTTGTTTATTTGGAAGTAATGAGCAACATGTTGTCGACCGAGGGGAGAACACACTTGGATCCAAGCATCACAATCGTTCCTGTTGGCGGTGCAGATAAAGTTACAACATTCATATCGCTACTCAGGGGAAATAAGTTGGATATCGTTTGCCTTCTAGATACGGTGAGTAATCAATCATTGAAGAACAAACTTAAGGATCTCAAAGATCAATCGATTGTTACAGATAAGCGCATCATTTTCTACAGTGATATAACTGGTTCAAATTATTCTGATGTAGAAGATATGTTCGATCGCAACGATTATCTGAACTTATATAACAGCGCATTTGGTAAAAATATAAAATTGGAAGACATCGAGGGCGAGGAAGCAATAGTGAAAGCACTGGAAAAGATTGAAGGTGGGCGTTTCAATCATTACCTGCCTGCAAATCAGTTTGCAAAATGTGCTTCGGAATTCAAAATCTCTGAAACAACCTTGAATAGATTCGAGTCTTTGTTCACGAAGATAAACGAGATGCTGAAATAAGGTTACAACCTCACCAATGGAGTTTTGATTGAGGGCACGTCTATGTGTTCTCAATCTAAAATGTCATATATCCGCACCGTTACAGTATTGTGGGAAATACGTTTGGTGTCGTCTACACAAGATCATGGGTCGTAGATATGATGCTCGACGTTTGTGGATACAAATCGGATCGTGATTTGTCTCGTTGTAGGATTTTGGAACCTTCTTGTGGAGAAGGTGCCTTCATGAAGCGTATTATCTGAAGACTGTGCGATTCGGCAGATAAATCCTGAGCTCGACAGGACCTGATGCAAAGTTTTGATCATGCTGTAGTGCCAGACGTAAGATAGAAGCGTCCTGAACGAATCGTTTGGTTTGCGACAACAAAACCCTTTCGGCTCAGGACGTTCGTCTTAGATCCGAACACGAATAAATCGTGCCGAATTCACGTCTTAGTGCTAGCCCCTTCTGCTTTAATAGACCAATCACAACGATCGGATATTCTCGGATCAAAGGAGCAACGTCTATCGCCGATATGCTTTCCATCGTGAAACAATACGATCAAAATCGGATCGTTATGATTTCAAACGTGCGATCCAACCAGATTCATTAAATAATATTATATGAACGGTTCGAGAGTTTTGTAGAAACATTTATATAGTGACATCAATAAAAATTATGGTTTCTACGTTATATTTTTATAATAATTATTGAGTCATCGTTCGAGAAAAACGGTCGAATTGGCTGCTGTCAGTGGCCAGTGATGGGGCGTGTAGGTCCGTACCAGAAATGGCGGCGGATATGGAGGCGTCCGATAGGTGAACGATTCAGTTATGGGAAGGCATCCATATGTCTTTCGCTCCCATCGTACGAATTCTCTGATATGATTGTTTTTGATGGAGTGAAACTGAAATGTCGAATGAAAACGTCTCCGCGGCTCCCAAAGATGAGCTGGTCAG
>Ga0265295_1006927_pt1 | contig 13390 bp, 10 predicted proteins | sample Munlansysbiofilm_FD_192503 | JGI IMG/M metagenome (GOLD analysis project Ga0265295, IMG submission 192503) | Leachate microbial communities from a municipal landfill in Southern Ontario, Canada - Methane capture system biofilm | ecosystem: Engineered > Solid waste > Landfill > Unclassified ... | reverse complement strand
CATGGCCCCCGTGGCCTGGCAAATATCCGCGGCAGCGCCCACATGGTCGCCGTGGTCGTGGGTCACGAGCACAAGATCCGCAGGGCCCACATCGGCAACCGTGAGGCCGAACTGCGGCGCCAGAAAGGGGTCAATGACCACATGCGCCTCATTGCAACTGATCTTGAACGCTGAATGTCCCAACCATCGTATAGCACTCATAAGTATCTCCTCATGGCTATGATCTGCGGTGTCCGTCATCCGGGCCAGCGGCCCAGGGTATGCGGCAGGGGCACCTGATCAAGTATGCGTCCGCACATGTGCAGCAGCATGTCGTCCAGGGTTTGCGGATTCAGGTAAAAACCGGGAGAAAACGGCATGATGACGGCCCCGGCCTCGCTCACTGTGAGCATATTGCGCAAGTGGATGGACGAAAGCGGGCTTTCACGCGTCACCAGCACCAGGGGCAGGCGTTCCTTGAGCGCCACGTCAGCCGCCCGATGCACAAGGTTGCGGGTGGCTCCTGACGCAATGGCCCCCAAGGTGCCCATGGAGCAGGGAACCAGAATCATGGCTGCCGGACTTGCCCCCCGGCGCCACCACGAGCCGCTTGACGGCCCGGCCCCGAGGTTGTCGGCGTCATAGCTCTGGCTGGCATGCGCGGTCAGCAGTTCCGGGCCGCTCCCGCACTCGGCGCGCAGCACGGCTTGCGCGCCATGCGAGACGACGCAGTGTACGCGCACGGCAGGCATGGCCGCCAGGCAACGCAGAAGGCATACCGCCAGCGGCATGCCGCTGGCGCCGCTGACGCCCACCAGGATGTCGCGCACAGAGGGATCGGGCGTCTGTGCCTCCGTGCGGGCTGGCTGGCTGGCCGCCCCAGGTGCGCATGGTGTTGTTGCGCATGGCGGCGAAAGAATGTCTGACATGATGATTCTCCGTAATAAGGACCAGCGCAACCGGTGAAGCACGCCAGTCTCCCTGATCATGCATACCCGACAACGCTACGCCGTGCAAACAACGGCGCGCCGCCCAATGTTGCTCCCGGCTTTCCCTGCCCAGGACGTGCGGGGCCTTCCCGCTTCTGCCGTTCTCTTGCCCCATCCAGCGCGCTGCGTCCTGAACGTGCAGGCCTTGTGCAGCATCACGGAATCCCTGCGCACTGGCGGCCTTGACAGCGGGGGCGAGTCGGCATATCAAGACAAATCTTGTGCGCCCGTAGCTCAGTCGGATAGAGCGTTGGCCTCCGGAGCCAAAGGCCGTGCGTTCGAATCGCGCCGGGCGCACCATAAAAAAAACAACAGGTTATCCATAGTTATGGGGAACCTGTTTTTTTTATTTGATGCCAATTTGGCGCCAAATGACAACAAGTTTTCCCCCCACCTGCCCGAACGTGGCCCCCTCCTTTCCTCCCGGAGGGCCGCCTAATGCCGCCCCCAACATCCATACACTCCCAGCCTTCCAATGGCCTTGTCGTTGACCTCTTCGCAGGCGGCGGAGGTGCGTTTGAAGGCCTCGCACAAGCCCTTGCCCGTGCCCCTGACAGTGCAATCACGACCCGTAGGCACGACCATCCACGTTGTTCCGTCCCGTGGCACTTTTGCGCCTGCGGGCCGGCCCTGGCCGCAGACGCAAAAGCAATCCGCATTTCATGCCGCATGGCATTTTTTCCCTTTCTTGCCAGGACATCCCTTTCAAGGATTCTGTCCCGTTCTTTATGGCAATGAATGTGAAAAAAATAATTATAATACCAAATACACAGTGATGTTAAAAAGCCACATGTTTTTGTTGAAAATATTCGTGATATATCAGAGCACCTGCATTGATATTTTACTTTTTTTGTTGCGAAAAAGCGTGCGCATGCCTATGCAATAAGTAATTGGCGATTGTTGTTCTCCATGCACTGTTTCACATTATAAAGGAGAAAGTATGAAAATCACAAGCGTAGAAGTGTTTGATTGTGAAATCAACAGACATTACTCCGACATGGTTATGTTTGAGCCGATTTTTGTACGCATCAACACAGATGAAGGAATCAGCGGCATTGGCGAGGTGGGGCTCGCCTATGGCTATGCCTCCAAAAGTGGCGTGGGCATTCTGCGCGACCTCGCACGTTGCATTATTGGCATGAACCCCTGCAACGTCGAGCAGATATGGGAAAAGCTTTTCAGAGACACGTTCTGGGGTTGCGGCGGCGGACCAGTGATATACGGCGGCATCAGCGCCCTTGATATCGCGTGCTGGGACATACGCGGCAAAGTTGCCAACCTGCCTGTTTATGCCCTGCTTGGCGGCAAGACCAATGAAACATTGCGCTGCTACGCCAGCCAGATCCAGTTTGACTGGGATTTGCACCACAAATATATGAAGGATCCGCAAGATTACGCCCAAGCCGCCTACAAGGCCATGGCCGATGGCTATGACGCCATCAAGGTGGACCCCCTGATGGTTGACAAAGATGCCAAGCGTAATCCCAAACACACCGGATACGGCCTGCTGCCCAAAGCCGACCTGCAGATGGCCGTGGATCGCGTTGCCGCCATACGCGAGGCAGGGCCGGATCTTGACATCATCATCGAACTGCATTCGTTCCTGAGTTGCAACGCAGCCATCCAGTTGGCTGAACAGCTGCGCCCCTTGCGCATCTATTATTACGAGGAGCCCATGCATTCCATGCATGTGGAAAATATGGCCCTCATCGCTCGCACCATCGGTATTCCCGTTGCTACCGGCGAGCGTGTGTATACTCGCTGGGGATACCGCCCCTTCCTGGAAAAACAGGCCCTTGCTGTCGTGCAGCCCGACATTTGCCTCGCTGGCGGGATTACGGAAACCAAAAAAATATGTGATCTGGCTAACATTTACGACGCCACCGTGCAAATACACGTATGCGGTGGCCCTGTCTCCAAAGCTGCCGCGCTGCATATGGAAACAGCCATACCGAATTTCCTTATTCATGAACACCATTCGTATGCATTAAAGCAGTGCATACGCGAACTTTGCGTCAATGATTACCAGCCGGAAAACGGTAAATACCGCGCGCCGGAGCTGCCTGGATTAGGGCAGGAGCTGAACGATGCGGTTGTCAAAGAATATCTTGTCGCCACAGTAAAATAAGTGTGGTTAACGGCCGTCCGCCGGAACTGGCGTTCCGGCGGACAGTAAGAACAAATAAGGGGATCGCCATGCAAATGGAAACCTCCGCTACAATCGCGGTCAAACCGACCCGTAAGCGGTTCACTCTCCTGGCTATTCTGCTGTTGACCATTACAGTGGCCTATATTGACCGTGTGAATATCACCGTGCTTATGGCTGACAAAGCTTTTTTGAATGACCTGGGTCTTGCGGGCAACCCGGCAAAAACCGGGCTGCTTATGTCCTGCTTTCTTGTGGCGTATGGCATAGGCAACGTATGCCTGAGTGGCCTGGGAGATATTTTCGGGCCGAAAAAATCTATGATCATCGCCATCATTGTCTGGTTTTTCTCCATGATAATCGGCGGATTCGCTACAATTCTCGGTGTGATGCTCCTGTCGCGCTTTTTGTTGGGTCTTGGCGAGGGACTGCACTTCCCCATGATGAATACCTATTGCCGGGCGTGGTTTCCCGTACAGGAAAAGGGGAAGGCCAGCGCCATATGGTTTATCGGAACCAGTGTGGCCCCAGCCATTGGCATGCCCATATTTGCCTGGATTGTGGAACACCATAGCTGGCATTGGACGTTTTTTTTCGCCGCAGCCATTGGCCTCATTCCCATCGCCTTCCTTTTGCTGACCACAGACACCCCACGCCAGCACAAAACCATTAACCAGGCCGAAATCGACTACATCGAGCAGGGCCAGGTTGCAAAGACAGAGCAGCGCGTGGAGCATGGCGGCAAGGGGGGGATAGCGCGCATTTTGCAAAACCTCGCGGTTATCTCGAAGATCAAGCTATACTGGTGCATCGTTGTTTACTATTGCGTGCATAATGTCGTGTATTGGGGGCTGCTGACGTGGCTGCCCGCCTATCTCAAAACGGAGCGCGGATTTTCCTGGTCAGAGATGGGGGTCCTGGCCTCCATGCCCTTCATACTGGCCATTGCCTGCAAACTGATTGCCGGTTGGGCTTCAGACAAGCTGGGACGACGTGCCCCCTTCATCATTCTGGCCACCGTGGGCGTGGCCGCTTCACTGTATTTTGCCTCCATAGCTACCAACAATTACGTGTCGGCAATATGTATCTGCCTTGGCATGGCCGCCATAACGCCAGGCGCGCCCCTGTCGCTTACCATGCTTCAGGAATTGATCCCTAAAGAAACAATCTCCATCGGAACGGGCTTCATGAATGGCTTGAGCATGATCTGCGCTGCGGTAAGCCCCGTGATCCTCGGCCACCTGATGAGCAGGCTGGGCAGCTTCGCCGCTGCTCTGACCTTTTTGATAGCCGTGGCTCTGGTGGGTATGGTCAGCGCCATCATCTTGACCATAAACAAGTATTAGAGGCCATAACACGCAAACAGCGGAAATTGTCCATAAAGAGGGACGCCGCCGGACCGCGCGCGCTTCGCGTCAGTTGCGGCGGGCATGAAAAATTCGGCCCGGTACGGGGGAGCTCCTTGCACAGAGCCGCCGTACCGGGTTGTTAGAGCATTTAACACTTGAAATGCTCGCGTACGGCAGACAAAAGCCCGCCTACTCGCATTTCGTGGCAAGGATTTTCAGAAAAATCCTTGCAGAGCATTTAACTCATTTCATTCGTAAACTGCTCTAATCACGCTGGAGGGTCCGGTGAATGCAAGATTTTTGCTGTCCAGTGCGCTGCGCTACCGTTGGGTTGTGTGGTCGCTGCTGGTGGCCACATATATGGTGAGTTTTTTTCATAGAATGGCTGTTTCAGTGGTCAAGGAGCCGCTCATGCGGCAATTTGACCTGAGCGTCAGCGAGTTTGGCATGCTGGCGTCCATGTATTTTTATGCTTATTGTTTTGCGCAAATTCCTTCCGGAATCATGGCTGACAGCCTGGGCGTGCGCCGTACGGCTGGCCTGTCGGTCGCCTTCGCCGGATTAGCCACCATCGCCTTTGGGTGCGCCACCTCTCCCGCCGCGCTCTATATAAGCAGGTTCGCGGTTGGTCTGGGCGTGGCGTCCAGCTTTGTCTGTGTCATGAAGGCGCAATCCCAATGGTTCAGACCTCGGGAATTCAGCACGCTGGCAGGAATTTGCCTTTTTGCGGGCAATGTGGGCAGCATTTGCGCACAAGCCCCGCTTGGCGTATTTATTGCCTCGGTTTCCATGCGTATGGCTTTCATAATTATTGGTTGCGCCACTCTCGCGCTCTCCGCTTTGTGTTTTCTTTTTGTGCGCAACAGGCCAGAGGACATGGGCTTCCCTCCCCTGGAGTCTGGCCCGGCTCCATCCCCCATGTCGTTGGGGCTCTCATTGGCCCTGGTGCTGAAAAGTGGAAAACTTTTTCTGATCAATATTTTTTATTTTTTTATCGGCAGCCAGTTGCTGGGCTTTGCCGGAGCCTGGAGCATATCTTTTCTGCATGACAGCTATGAGATTGGGTTGCCGCAGGCCTCAATGCTGGCTTCAGTGCAACTTCTGGCTTTCATGCTTGGCAGCCTTCTCCTGGGGTATCTGTCCGACAGATACGGTAGACGAAAGATTTTTATCGTAGTGCCTTTTATGGTTGTCAGCGCCGTATGGTCGGGGTTTGCCTTGGGAGGCGCCGCGATCCCCCTGCGGCTCTGTATTGCCGGGCTCGCTGTAGCAGGCTTTTTTTCCGGGGCTTTTTCGGTCATGATGACTCTCTGCAAAGAACTATCGCCCAAGGAATTGACGGGCACGGCCATAGCCATGCTGAATACGTTCGGCTTTTTGGGCATTGCCATATCCACACCAGTATACGGTAAACTTGTGGAGGTTTTTTCAGTCGGTGGGGTTCCAGATCATCGCGCTGCGGTAACGATGCTGGCGGTGATGAGCCTGACAGGCTGTATCGTGAGCTTCTTTTTTGCGGAAAGCGGCGGGAGGAATGTGCGGTAACTGCCGCTTCCGTCGTTGTTTCTCGTCCTTTTGCAAGGGTGGGGGCCCAGAAGAAGCAGCGGAACTCCATTGGTTGTACCGCGCGGACTGAAGCACGGAATCAAAGCGCATTTGGCGGCGCGGCAGCGCCGCCATAACGCGTTGGTTTCGTCGGTGTGGCAACCGTGTGACCCCTAATGAGGCCCCCCATGTCTACCATCACGTCTGTTGCGGATGTTGTTTACCAAAGGATAAAAAAACAGATCTTTTCAAAAAAGCTGCTTTTGGGACAAAAGGTTCTGGATACGGATCTGGCGGAAGAGTTCAAGGTTTCAAAAACCCCCGTCCGGGAGGCATTTTTGCGACTGAGAAGCGAGGGGCTTATTGAAATCCATCCACGAAGCGGCACGTTTATCTTCCGTTTTTCACAGGAGGATCTGCTGTCACTGGTACAGGCCCGGACATGCGTGGAGGAGGGAGCCCTGCGTTGCGCGTACGCCGCCGACCCCGTGCGACTGGTGGTGGCGCTGGAAAAAAGTGTTTCGCTGGCCGAACACTATCTCGACAAAGGCGATTTTAGCCAATATCTGTCCATGGATAAGGATTTTCATGCCATCATCCTTACACATTCAAAAAATATCTACCTTGAAAAATACTATACCATTATTTTTGACAAGATTACAATTCTTCGCTCCTATTTGTCCTTGACCAAGGATTTTATCGCAACTTCGGTCAAGGCGCACCGCATCATTGCCGAACATATCGCCAACGACCGCATTGATGAAGCCTGCGCACGCCTTCATCTGCATATTGCCAACACTTTCAATGATAATTTTCTCCAATTCCTTAACGAGGCAGCGAAAAAACGTGCATAATGCCACATTCGAACGCCTGCGCTTTTCACAATCCTTTCCCCGCACGAAAAGTGAGCGCGGGCACACGGAAAGCCGCGCCGGGCGAGAATGAAGAACCATCACATCCCCTCTCCATCGACTGCGGGAACAGTCACCTTTCGCGCGGATCTGTAAATGCCCCTTGCACCGGGCGGCCATTGCGGGTGAATCCTTCCGGGCTTTGCCATCCATGCCTGCCCTTTGCTTTGCGGCCATTTTTTTAGGCCCGCATGCCCTGCCTTCCGCCATGCAGGTGGACGAGTTCACCCATGCCTCCGCCGCAGGGCGTTGGCGTTGCGCTCTCAGTCCCCCCAGGCCCAGGCGGCGCTTCCCTGGCGGCGTTTACATACGGCGACGCTCACGCTACCATGGGCATATCCGTCTTCCGCATGATCTTTGCCCATCCTTTCCGCGCCAGGAGAAATGAATGATGCATCTTCGCATCCTGCTGTTTTTTTATATACTGCTCTCCACGTGGGCACTGCCAGCGCCCATCTTTGCCCAGGACCCGCCGGTTCCGGGCGCGGCCCAGAAGCTCAGGGTGGCTGTGGCCCCCATGATGTCCCCCAGTGATACCTTTGCCTCCTATTTTCGCCTGCTGCAGTATCTGGGCAGCAAGCTGGGCGTGGAACTGGAATTCGTCCAGCGAAAAACCCATGCCGAGGTGCGCGATCTGCTGCGCAGCAACAGCATAGACATGGCCTTCATCTGTTCCGGCCCCTATGCCCTGGACACTGTGGATACCGGGCAAAACCTTCTGGCCATGCCGGTTGTGCAGGGAGAGAGCACCTACCAGTCCTATGTCATCGTTCATGCCTCGAGCCATGCCAAAAGCCTGGACGACCTGCGCGGCAAATCTTTTGCTTTTACCGATCCCGACTCCAATACCGGCTATCTGAGTCCTGTCTTTTTGTTGCGCCAGGCTGGCCAGTCACCTGAATCGTTTTTCAGCAGCACCATCTTTACCCACAGCCATGACAATTCCATACTGGCGGTGGCGCGCGGCCTGGTGGACGCCGCTGCCGTCAACAGCCTCGTGTGGGACTACAGCGAAGCCCTACGTCCTGAAATAACAGGAAAAACCAAGGTACTTGTCAAATCCGGCACGTTTGCCATCCCCCCTGTGGTCACTTCGGCGGGCATGGACGACAGCAAGCGCGACAAAATCCGCGACATCCTGCTGCATATGCACGAAAGCCCGGAAGGGCGCGCCATGTTGCAGGATCTGCGCATTGACCGCTTTGTGGTGCCCGAGGATGCCTGGTACGCCAATGTGCGCCATATGGCGGCGCCGCTTTCTCCCGAGGGGCCTTTGCATGGGCAAACTCTCCCTTAAGGCCACGGTTCTGCTGGCAATGGGAGTTCTGGTCGTTTCCAGTTGCCTCCTGACTGCCTTTATTGCGGCCGAGCGCTATTCACAGAGCCTGGAGCAGGCCCTGACCCGGCACGCCCGCAGTATAACCCAAAGCCTTGCCGGGCCCATTGCCGAAATGGTGCTCATCAACGACATCATCGGCGTCCAGCGCCTGCTTGATACGCAGTTTGACCGCGACATCGAGCAGGGCTACGCCTTGCTGGAAATTCAGGGGCGCGTATACGCGCACACCTTTGAGCACCGCATGCCGGACATTCTGTTGCCCCCGCCCGTGAAGACGGGTGAGCCGCACGAGGCCCCGGCCGACGCCGGGATGCGGGAAGAGAAAGGCGTCCCCGCTGGCGTTGTCGAGCGCATTGTGACCCTGTCCAACGGCAGAAGGTACCACGAAATCGCCTGGCCCCTGCTTGACGGCCATGCTGGCGTCTTGCGCATGGGCTTTTCGCAGCGCGACATTGACATGCGCATCAGCCAGTTGTGGAAAGAGACCGCCGGACTCACCTTTATCATTCTGCTGCTGGCCCTCATAGCGGGCACGCTCTGGTTGCGCCGGGTGGGCCGCCCTCTCGCCGCGCTGTCACGGGCTCTGGACTCCGTGGGGCGGGGCAACCTCACCACCCGCGTGGCGGTATACGGGCAAAATGAGGTGGCCGTTATGGCCCGCGCGTTCAACTCCATGAGCGAAAAACTTGAGGGAACCATGCTCTCTATGGAAGCGCAGGCGGCGGCCCTGCATCGTTCGCACCGGCAATTACGTCTGTGCAACGACATTGTTACGGCCTTTGCCGCCCTGGACGGGCTTGAAATCATGGCCCGCCGCCTGCCGGATTATCTGAGCGACATTGCCCCTGTTCCCTACTGCCTGCTTTTTCTTGAGCATGACCGAAACTGCGTGGTTACGGCCCAGGGCCGCGCGTGCACGCCCCTCTTCGGCCGGGACGCCTGGGATTCGGCCCTGCAGCTGCTTGAAGGCCGCGAGAATGTCTTTACCACCAGCGGGCTCAAAGAGCCCCTGGCGTCGCCGGAGGTAAGCGCCTGCCCCTGCCAGACCGTAGTGTGCATCGTGCACGAGCATGTGCTGTGCGGCGCGCTCATTGCGGGGCACGGCCCCAAGGGCATGGACGAGGCCGATCTGGCGGCCCTGGCCCTTGTGCTGAACCAGATTGCGGGCAGCATCAGCCGCGCCCTGCGCTATGAAAAGGAATCGCGGGGGCAACGTCTGCACGACGGCGTGGACAACTTCAACGGCATGCTGGGGCGCTCATCCCGCATGCGCGCCATATTCCAACGCATCGCCGATGTGGCCTCCAGCGACGCCACTGTGCTCATCACCGGCGAAAGCGGCACGGGCAAGGAACTGGCCGCCAGAGCCATCCACAACCTGAGCGGCCGCCGCGAAAAACCCTTTGTGGTCATCAACTGCGCCGCCTACCCTGAAAGCCTGCTGGAAAGCGAGCTTTTCGGCTATGAAAAAGGCGCGTTCACCGGAGCGCTGCGGCAAAAGCCGGGCCGCTTTGAACAGGCAGACGGCGGCACGGTCTTTCTGGATGAAATAGGCGAGATATCGCCCGTGGCCCAGGTTCGCCTGCTGCGCGTATTGCAGACCCGGCAGTTCGAGCGGGTGGGCGGCGAGGAAACGCTTACGGTCAACGTGCGGGTACTGGCCGCCACCAACCGTGACCTGGCCGCCGAGGTGCGCAAGGGGCAGTTCCGCGAAGACCTGTACTACCGCCTTGATGTCATCTCGCTGGTGATGCCGCCCCTGCGGGACAGGCCCGGCGATCTGCCCCTGCTGGCCCGGCACTTTCTGGAAAGTCTGGCCAGACGCACGGGCCGCCAGCCCTGCACGCTCAGCCCCGCCGCCATACGGCTGCTCATGGCCTATGACTGGCCCGGCAACGTGCGGGAACTGGAAAACATGCTGGAACAGTGTGCCACCCTGAGCCGCCACGGAGCCATCACCCCTGCCGATCTGCCGGAACGCATGCGCGTCTTCAACGTGTCGGGCGCTTCAGGCCGCCCGTCTTCCATCTCCCATTCCGCCGCAGCCCAGACGCTGGAGGACAAAGAAGCGACCGCCATTCGCGAGGCGCTGGAGCATTGCGCCTGGAGCCGCAAGGATGCCGCCGCCCGGCTCGGCATAGGCCGTACGACCCTCTATTCAAAGATGAAGCGCTACGGCATCAGGCCTCCTGAAGCATCCTGATTGAACGCCATGCGGGCGCACGTTCCATTTTTGTTCATTATTAACTATCTATAAAATCAGCTAATTATATTTATGCGGGCTTTTCGCGTTCTGAATCGGAACGCGAAAAGCCCGTTTTGCGCCATATTTCACGTTCTTTCGCCCAAAAAATCAACTAACATACTGAAATAATTAATAAGGCCCATTCTTTGCTCTATACTGTCGTCATTCAAAGGACACAGCGGCGCGTGAGCATGTCCCGGCAAGCGCAAGCGCAGAGCGTCCGTAGCCTGATGGGCTGGCACACCTCCACCAAGCCACCTCACGCGACGACAGCGCAACTGCGAATCACAACGGCAGCGCAAGCTCTTGCCGGGGCATGCGCCGGTACCGGCCGGAACTGGGGGACAGCCGCACACTGGGGATGCGCAATCTCAGACGCGGCCCGCCGGGCGAACACGCATGGCTGCGCCGGGGCCAGAGCCCGGCCCACAATGCTTCATGTACCACTAAACTCACAAGGAATCAGGCATGGACAAGGACAACAAGATTGAAGGTTTTGACCGCCGCGAATTTTTGAAAAACGCCATGGCCATCGGCGCTGGCGTAGCCGTGGCCCCGCTGCTTGCCTCGGAAGTCCAGGCGGCCACCGCCGCTGTGGCCGCCGCGCCCGCCGCCGCGCCCGCCGGGGGCAAGCTGACCATGGCGGAAGTGCTGCGTGTGGCCCGTGAAAAGCTCTATCCCCGCTGCCGCGTGTGCCCCGAATGCAATGGCGTCGCCTGTGCGGGCGAAGTGCCCGGCTTTGGCGGCATTGGCTCCGGCCAGGCATTCAAGAACAACTATGACGCGCTCAATCATATCAAGCTGAACATGCGCACCCTGCATGACATGAAAAAGCCCGACCTCGCCGTGGAAATCTTCGGCGAAAAGCTGTCCATGCCCCTGCTGTCCGCCGCCACTGGCGGCGTGACGTACAACATGGGCGGCAAGATGACTGAAGAGGACTACATCAACGCCATTCTTGGCGGCTGTAGGGCTGCTGGCACGCTGGGCCTGGCTGCGGACGGCATAGGCGACCCCATTGAAACCTTCAAGCGCCGCATGGACGTGCTCAAGGCTGCCTACAACGGCAAGGGCATCGCCATTCTCAAGCCCCGCACGCAGGAAGAAGTCCTCAAGCGCGTGCGCCTTATGGAAGAAGCGGGCGCTGTGGCCTTTGGCATGGACGTGGACTCCGCCGGTCGCGCCGCCCGCGCCCTGCCCGGCCAGACCGTGGAACCCAAAACCTTTGCCCAGATCCGCGAGCTTTCGCGCGGGTCGAGCCTGCCCTTCATCGTCAAGGGCATCATGACCGTTGAAGAAGCGCAACGCGCTGTGGACGCCGGAGCCAAGGGCATTGTGGTGTCCAACCACGGCGGCCGCGTGCTGGACTACACCCCCGGCGTGGCCGAAGTGCTGCCCGCCATCGCGGACAAGGTCAAGGGACATACCGTCATTTTCGCCGACGGCGCGGTGCGGCGCGGCACTGACGTGCTCAAGCTGCTGGCCCTGGGCGCGGACGCCTGCCTCATCGGCCGTCCCCTTATCCGTGGAGCGCACGGCGGCGGCGCTGCCGGCGTCACCCTGATGCTCGAAGCCATCAAGCAGGAACTTGAAGCCATGATGGTTCTGACCGCCACGCCCAACCTGCGCAATGTTTCTTCGTCCATCCTCATGGGGGCGTAGCATGCGGCATTTTTACAAAACGCTTCTGCTGCTCCTGCTGGTGGCGCTCATGGCAGCGCCTGCCGGGGCCACAGAACGCAAGACCCTCCGTTACGGCGGCGGCGGACAGGGTACGGTCGTTTTTGACGGCCCCTTGCATGCATCCAAGGGCTTTGTCTGCAACGACTGCCATGTCTCGATCTTTCCTCCGGCGCAGAAGGCCCACATAACCATGGAAGACCATTTCAAGGGCGTGGCGTGTTTTACCTGCCACAACCAGGTTGTGGTCTCGCGCGATTGCGGCTTCTGTCACCGCAAGTTTGAGCCCGCCCCTCTTTCCACCACCTTCAACATGGCCGACAGCCCCGAAGGCAACGTGCCTGCCCCTGTGGCCCTCAAAAAGACGCGCCAGGAGCTTCAGTCGCCGCTGACGTATGAGGGCGCTTCAACCGTGGGCAGCATGATCATGCCCGAAGCCGCCAAGCTGTTTACGGCGCACACGGGCGTGCCCTTTGGCGAAATGGGCATAGCTGGCGCTGGCGCCGGGCTCAAGGCTGTGGCTGCGGGCAAGGTGTCCATGGGCGGTCTGGCCAGCGCCATTACGGACAAGGAAAAAGCTCAGGTCGTGGCCTGGCAGGTCATTGGCTACGACGTCATGGGCGTGTTTGTGCATCCCTCAAATCCTGTGCGTTCACTGACCATGGACCAACTGCGCGCCATCTTCAGCGGCAGGGAAACCAACTGGAAAGCCTTTGGCGGCCCCGACGCTCCCATTGTGGTGTACAGCGAGGCCCTGGCAGGCGGACGCGCCACGGTGAAAGCCTTTCAGGACATGGTTCTGCGTGGGGATGCCTACGGCAAGCTGGTGGAACTTGACGACGCCGTCGATTGCGTCGCCGATGTGGCCAAAGACCCTGCCGGTATTACGGCATCTTCACTGTCCTTTGCCATCCCTGGCGTGGAAGTGTTGAAAGTCAACGGCGCAGCGCCGGAAAAAGCAGCCGTGCAATCCGGCGCATATCCGCTCAAGCGCCCCCTGACGCTCATCACGCTGCAACCAACAGGCAATATTCAGGCTTTCTTCGACTTCATGCTGTCGCCGGAAGGTCAGGACGTTGTCAGCAAGCACTTTGTGCCGGTGAAGTAAAACAAAGGACAAGCCATGCAACAGTTCAATACCATAGTGCGGCATCGTCTTTTGCCAGCCTTGCTGCTGGGGGCGCTGCTGGCGGCTGCGGGGGTGTTT
>Ga0265295_1006926_pt1 | contig 13392 bp, 9 predicted proteins | sample Munlansysbiofilm_FD_192503 | JGI IMG/M metagenome (GOLD analysis project Ga0265295, IMG submission 192503) | Leachate microbial communities from a municipal landfill in Southern Ontario, Canada - Methane capture system biofilm | ecosystem: Engineered > Solid waste > Landfill > Unclassified ... | reverse complement strand
GCAGAGCCTAATTCCGCTTCTCCTGACAAAAACAAAGTTATGACTATTCCAAGAAATTATGCCTGAAAAAAAACTCCTAATTCATCTTACCTTAAACCTTCCAGCACATCAAAATAAAATGTAGCCTACAAAAGAGCCGGATTTTTGCTACCGCGCACAAGAATCGTTATCTTTGTAGAATGATAGAGTTAAAAGAAAAATATAATTTGCCGTCGGAATTTGCTGATTTTATTGGACTTACTTATGCGGCATCAACACCTGATAAGCATAAAAAGGACAATGGACAGTTTTTCACACCTAAACAGATTTCTGACTTCATGGCATCTCTTGCCAGACCAAATTCAGACAAGATTTCTATCCTTGATCCAGGCTGTGGAACCGTAATACTCTCTTGCTCTTTGATTGAAAAACTTGTGTCAGATTCAGAAATAAGAAAAATTGATTTAACTCTTTATGAAACCGATAAAAACGTTGTAACTCAAACCAAATTGGTTGCTGAGTATCTTGCCAAATGGTTAAAGAGTAAAAAGATTGAATTTAACTACATAATAAATGAGTTGGACTTCGTGCTTGATAATTCGGAAGCTTTTAATTCAAACTCACTTTTCGGGGTTAAAAATTTAAAACAATTTGATTACATAATATCAAATCCACCATACTTCAAAATTTCTAAAGCAGACAAAAGAGCCTCTGTTGCAAAAGAATTAGTTTACGGACAACCCAATATTTATTCAATATTCATGGGGTTGTCAGCTAAACTACTTAAAAGTCATGGAGAACTTATTTTTATTACTCCAAGAAGTTTTGCGGCAGGAACCTATTTTAAAGCTTTTAGACAATCATTTTTTAGAGAGGTCAGTATTTCTGATATTCATATTTTTGAATCTCGGAATAAAATGTTTAAAAATGATAATGTTTTACAGGAAAATATTATACTGAGAGCAACAAAATTTAAAAACACATCAATCAAAGTCACTGTTTCGGAATGTGATAAAGGCTTATTGAATCCAGTAGAATATTTGTACTCAACTGAAGAACTGATTGATTTAAAGTCAAAAGATAAAGTGCTGTTTATTCCATCAAATCAGAATGAATCTGATACAATCAAGATTTTCAGAAAGTGGAATAACACCTTAAATGATTTTAATATTCAAATTTCAACAGGTCCTGTTGTAGCATTCCGTTGTGCTAACTTTTTAATAAATGAAGGTCAAGTGAATGGAACTGTGGCTCCTCTGATTTGGCTTCATAATGTGAAGGAAATGGAGCTTGCTTATCCATTACAAAAAGGAAGCAAACCCAGCTTTATTGAGAATAATGAACACTCACGAAAAGTTTTGTTAAAAAATAAAAACTACATCTTTTTAAGACGCTTTAGTGCAAAAGATGATAAAAGTCGATTGGTTTGTTGTCCGTACTTTTCAAAAAATATTGCAACAGAAATGGTAGGTGTAGAAAACCACATAAACTATATTCATCGACCAAATGGTGATTTAAGTGAAACTGAAATCTGGGGTATTTCTGCGCTTTATAGTAGCAGTCTGTTTGACATCTTTTTTAGAACCTTTAATGGTAATACTCAAGTTGGAGCATCTGAATTAAAACAAATAAAAATGCCACCGCTTAAAGATATTGAGTTAATTGGAAATAAAGTTAAGCAATTGCAAAGTCACAATAGAAAAGAGATTGATAAAATAATTAATGAAGTACTTTTAGAAAAAGTTTATGTCAAAAATACAAGATGCTCAAACAATTTTAAAAGAGTTGGGGTTGCCTGATGCTCAACAAAATGAAATATCTGGATATACACTTTTAGCACTGTGTAACCTCAAAGAAAAGGATAAATGGTCAAAAGCTATTAAGCAAAGTCACGGAGTATCAAAAGGGATTATGTCATTTATCTCTGAAAATTTCGAAAAGGAGTATGCTCCAAATACCCGTGAAACATTCAGAAGACAAGTACTTCATCAATTTGTACAGGCTGGAATTGCCAATTATAATCCTGATATTCCTGAATTACCAGTAAATAGTCCAAGAGCACATTATGCAATTTCTGAAATAGCTTTAGAAACCATCAAGGCATACAAAACAAGAGGTTGGAATAAGGCAAAAGAAAATTTCATAGCCCGGGTCGGCAAGCTAAAGGAAAAATATAGCAAAGACCGAGAGATGTCACGCGTCCCTCTGAAACTTGCAAATGGCAAAGTATTGTTGTTGTCTCCAGGTAAACACAATGAAGTTCAAGCGGCAATAGTTGAAGAGTTTGCATCAAGATTTGCTCAAGGTTCAATGTTGCTTTATGTTGGTGATACTGAAAAAAAGAATTTACACATTGAAAAAGAAATGCTTGAAAGAATCGGTATTCCAATTACTGAACACAGTAAATTGCCAGATGTGGTAATTTATGACGAAAAGAAAAACTGGTTGTATTTGATTGAAGCTGTTACTTCACATGGTCCGATGTCACCAAAACGGATTGCTGAACTTGAAGAATTTCTCAAAGATTGCAAAGCTGGAAAAATTTTTGTTTCTGCATTCCCTAACTTTTCGGAATTCAAGAAACACACAAATGAGATTGCGTGGGATACCGAAGTTTGGATTATGGATTTCCCTGAACACATGATACATTTTAACGGGGATAGATTTTTAGGACCGAGATAATATGCCAGCCTTTCGTGAGCATACATATTGCCAGGTAGCTCAAGAAAACCATCGCACTTGTCAAAACTTGTCAAAGAGTATGGCTGCCTCAACGAATGGACATACCATTGGAGGGTATTGGTTGTTTTATGTTTGCTCGGCCTTTTTAATTGCGCACGGATTGTCTGGGTTAATAATACTGAAAGATAAATAACGACACTGGAACGCAACTAGTGTATATGGCAGATAGTGCTAAATATGAGGTTATTAGCAGTAAATAAAATGTCTCGAAATGCCAAACGCACCCTTTTAAAACCTTAAAAAAACATTGAACTTTTGCTTTTAGGGCTCGTCAGGAAATTTTTCCGGCTTGCTATATGCCGGGTTATTCAGGAAATTTTCGTCATGCAAGCTGGCAATAAAAGCTTTTAAATCAGCTTTTTCATTGGGCGTAAGCTGCACGCCTCCGCGTAAAAGGTGGTGCATAAGCGGATCAACCTGTTCAGAAATCTGCAAGTGATGCGAATAAAAATCAATAACCTCATCCAGGGTTTCAAACCTGCCGTCGTGCATATAAGGCCCGCTCAGGCTGATGTTTCGTAAAGTGGGTGCTTTGTAAGCACCTTTGTCCATGACATCGCCCGTGACGGCAAAACGATCCGCGAAATCATCGAAAATGGTATCTTTCCCGTTGTTATAAAATAGGTGTGTCGTGAACAAAGGATTGCCAAAGCCGCCGTGACAATGAAAGCAATCGGCTCCTTCTTCGGTGGTGAAAAGTATAAAACCGTTTAGCTCACTTTGCGAAAGCTGCTCTTCTCCCCGCAGATAGCGATCAATTTTTGCCTCTGCCGAAACAAAAGTACGTACGAACTGTGCAATCGCTTTTTCAATATTATTGAAAGTAATCTTCTGACTGCCAAAGGCTTTGTAAAATAATTCAGGATAGCCATCAAGGCTTTGAAACAAGGCTTTTACCTGATTGGTATCTCCATCGATCTCATCGGAAGCCATTACCGCTATGCGAACAAAGTCTTCAATAGTTCTGTAGTTAGGATTGTCGTTATTTTTGTAAATACCTCCATTCCAACCATATCCGCTGTTATTCCAGACCAGATTGATAAGCGGTAAAACCACATGATGTGTTTGTTGTCCACTCAATCCATGCACAAAACCGCCTTCAAAAACCGGATGATCGATGCCCGGCTCAAAGTTATTTTTCTGGATATGGCAAGTGCTGCAACTCATCAGCGAATCGGGATGGGTGCGCCCGCTCAACCGGCCATCATAAAACAGGAACCTGCCCAGCGCGACGCCCTCTTCGGTCATTGGATTATCATCAGGAATATTTAATTTAGTAGGAAATGCATACGGAATATCAATTTCATAAGGCGTTGGCTTATAGCCGGGTTCATCGGGAATAGCTGGCTTATCATTGTTGCAGGCCGTCAGAAACAATAAAATTGTAAGTCCCAAAAGTGCTTTTATAATTAAGGAATTAGCTGACATAATTATTTTTCTGATCTTAAACTGAATACATCCACGCCATTGCGACAGGCGATATCCATGGCTTCCTGTTGCTGCATAATAGCACCACCCCACACATCGTGATCATAAACTTTATAGCCGTAAAACCATTTCTCGATGGTCATTATTAGATCAATTTCGGTAGGTTCATCTGCTTTTATGGTGAAATTTAAGGGGAGTTCTAAGCTGAAGTTGTTGTGAATAAAAGCTGTGACAGGATTTAGTTTTTGTGGAGGCAGGTAGCCTTCGCAATGCTGATAATGGCTGCGGTCGCCAAATTCAAACAATTCATTGCCTGATTTTCCACCTTCATTATATTCCTGGCCAATGCCAAGATGGAAATTGAAAGGTTCAATGGCACCAGTCTCGTTTATCCATTTTCCATTGAGTTTCATATAGTGATAGCCTCCGCCGAGATATTCAGGCCAAAACATAAACGACTCAGGTGGATTTACAAAACGGTGTGATTTGTTGGCTTCTTTGGCTAGCCCGAAAGTAAAACGGAGGCCGCTATAATTGCCGGAAGGAATCGGATAGCTCGAATTGATAGTGTGGGTTTCTTCTATATCTGTGTCGATATAAAATATGTTTTCATCTACATTTTGTGTTATTCCCAAGGCTTCTCCATCTTCTTTAATTAATTGAATGTCAGATATAAACCACTGAATTTCAGTTACCATATAGCGGTTTCCTGCTGCATTGGTATAGATAAGGGCATCGGTTTTTAGTGCTTCACCTTCAACTTCGTGTTTCACCTTCAAGCTGAAGTCGCCAAAAGCAGCGGCCTCTTCCGTTTTTTTACAGCCGGGAATCACCAGCATTGAGAGGATGACGCCAATCCAGAATATATTTTTCATCGCTTTGAGATTTGGTTTGATACAGTTTCAGCAAAAACTAGGCCTACAAAGATACGGTTTAAAGCATAATTTGTAAAGCTTAGCGGACTATTTAGAAGGCAATCCAGATAGTGTTAAGTGGTTTGTTTGCACATTGCCCATGCTGATACGGGGTTTTAACTTGGTGAAGAATGATTACTTTTGCAGCAAAAATTAATACGATGGAAAAGTATAAGGCTGGGGATAAGGTGAAGTTTTTGAATGAAATGGGCGGTGGAGTTGTGGTACGGAATATCGACAGCCGTCTCGTATTGGTTGCTATTGATGATGGTTTTGAGATTCCGGTGATGATAAGTGATTTGGTGGCAGTTCCTGTTGCCGAATCCACGCGCAAAAATAAAGCCATGGATATTGCCCGCCAGGAAGTGCTGAGGCAGGAGCAAGAGAAAATTGATGAGGCTGATGCCGCCAGAAAAAGCGGTTTGAGAAGGTTTGCTAAAGACCTTGAGCCTGAAGGTGTTTACTTGGCTTTTGTGCCGCATGATCAACAATGGCTTTTGACCGGTTTGTTAGATGTTACCTTGATCAATCATAGCCCGGCAGAGCTCCTGTATAGTTTTAATATTCTGCCCGAAGACAGCCAGGAAAATGTTGATTATGGCCAGATTGCAGCATATTCCAAGGTAGTGATTGAAACCATTTCACGTGAGGATTTGAATGCCTGGTCGGCTGGTTTGGTGCAGGCAATCCTTATCGAAGAACAAAGCACGCGACCGCTGATGCCCTTACATGCGCCTTTTCAGTTGAAAGCCAGTCGGTTTTTTAAGGAAGGTAGCTACAGTTACTCAGCCGTTTTGGGCGAAAAGGCGTTGATGTTAAACTTGCAGTCGTTGCAGGCTTTGCGCATCAATGACCAGCAAGCCATGCAGTTTAATAAAGATGGACGCCTGCCCGAAGTTTCCAAAACACCTATCGTTATCAAAGAAAAACAGCTAATCGACAAACACCGCACCTCTCCCGGCGAGGCAGTCGTGGATTTGCATATTGCGGAGTTGGTTGATAATATTTTAGGGCTAAGCAGTCAGGATATGTTGCGCTTACAGCTTGATTATTTTAGCAAAAGCCTTGACAGCGCTATGGTTAACGAATATGATAAAGTTACTTTTATTCATGGTGTTGGCAATGGTGTGCTTAAAAATGCCATCGTGAAAGCTCTGGATAGTTATGAGGGAACCTCGAACAGAATGGCTTCGATGAGTAAATTTGGTGTAGGTGCCATTGATGTGCTACTTAAGGACAGAGAATAAAACCAACTTTTAGATAGGAACAAAAACGAAAATACAAACCTAAATTATGAGTGGCCACAGTCCATTTACGCTTCCAGTAACTGATCCCGTATTGATTTTTGCCATCGTACTTTTGGCAATAATGGCCATTCCCGTACTATTTAGGAAAACCAATATTCCGTCGATTGTCGGGATGATTGTATTTGGGATTATTGTTGGCCCGCATGCCTTTCACCTGCTCCACGAAAGCCAGGTGATGGAGCTTTTTGGAAAAGTAGGCTTGCTTTATATTATGTTTCTGGCAGGGCTTGAACTAGAGTTTATAGAATTTCGAAAAAACAGCCGAACCAGCATTTTCTTTGGTTTACTCAGTTTTTTAATACCATACGGTTTAGGTTATGGTGCTTCGGTTTATTTCCTTGGATTCGATTTTGTAGCAGCCTCGCTAGTGGGTATTTTATTGTCGTCCAATACGTTAATTGCTTTCCCCTTAGCCAGTACTTTAGGCCTGGCTAAAACATCTGCCGTTACTACAGCAGTAAGCGGAACCGTTATTGCCGATACGCTTGTGCTGGTTTCTCTGGCGTTTTTAACCACTATGCTTAATGGCGAAGGCGAAGGTGGCTTTATAAGTTTTGTTATCAGTTTTTCAATATTTTCCTTTGCTGTTTTCTTCCTGCTTCCAAAGCTAAGTGCTTGGTTTTTTCGGCATATAACGCTTGATGGCACCACCCAATATTTATTTGTTTTCACGATGCTTTTTGTGTCGGCCTTTGCTGCTGAACTAGCTGGTGCTGAGCCTATTATTGGTGCTTTCTTTGCCGGGCTGGCACTAAACCGGCTTATCCCGCATTCCTCTACACTGATGAACCGAATTGATTTTGTGGGCAACTCCTTGTTTATACCTTTTTTCCTTATCAGCGTGGGTATGCTTATCCGCCTGGATATATTTTTATCGGGATATATGCTGTTGATTTATGCCGTTGCGCTACTCGTTCTCGGCATAGGTGGAAAGTGGATTGCAGCATATATTACCAAACTTTTTTTCAAGATTACGAATAATGAGATGCATACCATTTTTGGTCTCTCTTCGGCGCGGGCTGCTGCAACCCTTGCTGTTGTGCTGGTTGGCATGCGTTATGGAGCGATTTCCGAAGACATTTTTAACGCGACCATTATCCTGATTATGGTTAGTTCGCTTTTTAGTTCTTGGCACACCCAACGCTATGGCAAGCGGCTGGCGATCGACGAATCCCGCAAAGAACCGGAAGCGAATACGACATTGAGCCAACGTATCCTTGTGCCAATTGCCAATCCGGCCACCGTGAAAAAGTTGTTAGATCTGGCGATTATGATTCATAATCCCAAATCGGCTGAGCCGATATATTCGCTGGCTGTGGTAAAAGATGACCATGAAGCACGTAAGCATTTGGCTGCCATAAAACCTATATTAGAAGAAATGCGGAGACATGCGGCGGCTTCCGGGGTAAGTCTGGAAGGCTTTAACCGGCTCGATGCCAATATTCCAGAAGCCATCGTAAAGACTTCTATTGAGATTAATGCTTCTACGCTTATCCTTGGCTGGAGTGGCCGCGATGCAGACCTTAGTCGTATTTTTGGCTATATGTTCGAGGCAATTCTTAAAGCTTCTTACAACCAGGTCATCATTAGTAATTTGCCGCAGCCACTCGAAACTACTGATGTGCTGCTGGTGCTTGTGCCTCGCAATGCCACAGTGGAACATGGCTTCGATCGCTGGGCAAACACCCTGATGAAGCTTGCCAAAGAGATGACGGCATCCATGGTTTTTTATGCCGAAGAAAACGATTATGCGATCATCAGAAAACGTTTTAAACAGTTTGGCATCCAGCTTAAAGACAAAAGCCCGGGATACAATACAGATGCTTATTTTGAACAACAACTTGAGAGCAAGCAAAAGCTCTTTGTGCTAATAAATGCACGCCAACAATCGCTTTCCTACAGCCTGCATCATTGGAACCTTACCTATAAAATTCCACAGCTGCTGCCTGATGAAAATGTATTGATGATTTATCCTGAGCAGGTGGATCTATTTATTTCCACTCCCTAAGTATTGATATCTTGATAAGTTAATATTTCAGTTTTTTGCGGAAGAAATTGATAAAGTGGAATTCAGTGCAGGAGATGTGCTTACCTATTGAAATTCACCTCCAAGGCCTTATTTTTTAGGTAATTTCTGTTCAGGAGTTGTTAAAATTTCATAATAAAAAGAGTGCTTTTGATAAATCTAAAAATGGATTGAAGTGTTTAATTAACTGACATTAAAATACTTTAATTCTAAATAAGCAGAAAATCTCATTTCAAAAAAGTTACGCAGCGCAATCTAACAAAAGCAGGAGAGGCTTTTGGTTTATCTTTGATTCGAAAATAGGATAAAAACGTAATAAATAGTTCAATTATATGAGAAAAGTCTTTAACATATTATTTTCTATGGAATTAATGGGGCTGATGGTAATTATTTTTGCCTTTGCTGTTGGTGCCGCCACATTTATCGAAAACGATTTTGGAACAGTAGGCGCCAAAGCAGTAGTTTATAATGCCACCTGGTTCGAAATATTGTTAGTTTTATTGGCTATTAATTTGATTGCCAATATTTTTAGGTATAAGATGTATCGTCTGAGAAAAATAACTGTATTTACCTTTCACCTTTCGTTTATTGTCATTCTTATTGGTGCCGGAATTACCAGATATATTGGTTTTGAAGGTATTATGAGCATTCGCGAAGGCGAAACAGAAAGTACCATGCTGTCTGACAACACCTATGTTATGGTTGAGCTGAAGGAAGGCGATCAGCAGGTTTATACTGATGAAGCGGTGTTGATGTCAGCCTTGTCAGAGAAAAGCTATAGCGACAAGGCTTCTATCAACGGCAAAACATTTCACTTCAAATCAGTGCGTTATGTTCCTAATGCCCAGGAAATGCTGGTGAAAGGAAAGACCGGCGAAGGTGCTCCTTATGCTATTATGGTGGTTTCTACTGCCAATTCCGGACGCAATAACCTGATTATTAAACAAGGTGATCAGCGTAAGTTTTTAGGACAAAATTTTATTTTTGATCAACAAGATACGCCGGGTGCCATCAACCTCAAATTTATTGATGGCAAACTCAATATCAAAACACCTGAAATGATGACGGCCATGTCGATGGCTGGAGGCGAAACAGATACCTTGTTAGCCAATCAGTGGCAGCAGTTTGAGATGCGTAAACTTTACAGCCTTGGCGATATGCGTATTGTGCTAACGGATGTTTACGAAAATGGGAAGGTAGATTTTACCTCATACCAAGGTAAAGATATGAATTTCATGAATGCTATGATTGTAAAAGTGGAATCCGGCGGGCAAACCACAGAAGTTGCACTGCGCGGTGGCAAAGGCTATCTGGGTGAAAATGCTACTTTTGAACTCAATGGCACTACCGTAAATATGATGTATGGCGCAAAAATTCTTGATCTACCTTTTGCTATCAAACTAATTGATTTTGAGCTGGAAAGATATCCCGGTTCAATGAGCCCGGCATCTTATGCCAGTGATGTGGTGCTGATTGACCAAGCGAATAATGTAGAACTACCTTATCGGGTTTTTATGAATAATGTATTGAATTACAAAGGATATCGTCTTTTTCAGTCGTCGTATGACAAAGACGAACTGGGGACGGTTTTGTCGGTAAATCACGATGCGATGGGTACCTGGGTAACTTATCTTGGCTATTTCCTGCTGTCGCTGGGCATGTTGCTCGCACTCTTTGTGCCGCATACCCGCTTTGCCTGGTTAGGGAAGCTCTTGAAAAAATCAAATCAGAAAACAGCGGTAGTGCTGGTTGCAGCTATGTTGGCCGGTGGAAGTCTGGTGGCACAACAGCATAATCACAGCATGGAGCCAACAATAATTCCAGCCGAAATGGCTAAGGAGTTTGGCGCTTTGCTGGTTCAGGATCAGGACGGACGTCTGAAACCTATAAATACCCTTTCAAACGAGATGCTGCGAAAAGTTGCACGTAAAAGCACTTTCAACGGCATGAATGCCGATCAGGTTTTGATGGGCATGCAGTTGGAACCTGAAAAATGGCAGCTTCAAAAAATGATTAAGGTGAGCCATCCTGAACTCCAGAAATTTTTAAACATCCGCGAAGGCAGCCATGCCGCTTTTGCTGATTTCTTGGATATGAAAAGCGGCAGCGGTTACAAGCTGCGCGATATGGTGTCGCAAGCCTATTCCAAAAAACCTGCCGAGCGTAGCAAGTTTGACAATGACGTGATAAAAGTGGACGAGCGCGTAAATATCTCTTATCTGGTTTATACTGGTGAGCTGCTTAAAATCTTACCTGACCCTCGCGATTCGCACAATCCATGGTTTAAGCCAGGTGCAAAAATTGTTGGCATGGATGTCAATGATTCTGCTTTTATTACCGACGTGATTCCTTATTATTTTATGGCATTGGGAGCTGGTAACTATGAGCAAGCCAGTGAGCTGGCTCAGGGTATCCATAATTTTCAGCAACGTTATGGTGCTGATATTGTGCCTTCGTCATCCAAAGTAAAAGCCGAAATCTTATACAATAAGCTGGGGATTTTTGACCGCCTCGGAAAATATTTCGGACTGGTTGGTATGGTATTGTTGGTGTTGGTTTTCGTTCAAATCTTTAAAGAACGTAAATGGATTAACAAGTCGGTGAGTCTTTTTTATTGGATCATCGTGTTGTTCTTTGTTTTTCAAACACTTGGATTAGCCATGCGCTGGTATATTTCGGGCCGCGCACCCTGGAGCAACGGATACGAATCTATGATTTATATCAGTTGGGTTACCGTGTTGGCCGGCCTGATTTTCTCACGAAAATCACCTATGACCATTGCTGCAACCTCCATTCTTGCTTCTATTATATTAATGGTGGCTCACCTCAGCTGGATGGATCCGGAGATTACAAATCTTGTTCCGGTGCTAAAATCCTACTGGCTTACCATTCACGTTTCTGTCATCACGGCAAGCTATGGCTTCCTTGCATTAGGTGCTCTTCTTGGATTTATCAATTTGATATTGATGATTTTAAAGAATAAAAATAATTATGCTGATCTTCAAAAACGTATCAAAGACCTCAATTATATCAACGAACGAACCGTGATTATTGGCCTTTATCTGCTTACCATCGGAACTTTTCTGGGAGGTGTCTGGGCCAACGAATCCTGGGGGCGTTATTGGGGCTGGGACCCTAAAGAAACCTGGGCTTTGGTGACTATTCTCGTTTATACTTTTATTGCACATACCGGATATATGCCCGGCGTAAAAACCGATTACAGTTTTAGCCTATATACCTTGGTGGGTTTTGCTTCGGTTATTATGACCTATTTTGGCGTTAACTATTACCTTTCGGGCTTGCATTCTTACGCTGCCGGTGATCCGGTTCCGGTGCCATCATTCGTTTATTATACAATCGCTGTCGTCTTTTCTGTTTCGCTTTGGGCTTATCTCAACGAACGAAAATACCTGTATGCAGCAGATAAACCATAATGGTAAAACATTAATAGATAGTTTGTTGTAAGATTTTATACAATTTTAGTTGTGGATTTCTTCAATAAGCTTTTCAAAGACTTTTCTTCGCTGGCATCTCCTGCGAAGAAAAGTCTTTTTTGTGTTACATAATTAGTTTACTAAATTAAACTTGTGATTGAACGTATAGTGACTTTGTCGCGCTAAGTTTAAAACAAAGTATTTGATTTGCTGTTATAGTGTCTTATGAAAAGATTGATCAGTAAGCTGCTTAAGATTTCTATTCTTTTGCTGTCATTTAGCGCCTTCGCGGAAACGCAAGCACAACAGGTCGAGGTTCGGGTACTTGATTTCGAGACTTTTGAACCTTTATTGCATAAAAACAATGATACCATTTATGTCATCAATTTTTGGGCAAGCTGGTGCGTTCCTTGCATAAAAGAATTGCCTGATTTCGAGAAGCTGAATGCAAAATACGCTGACAAAAATTTCAAAATGATTCTTGTAAGTCTCGATTTTAAGAGTGCTTTAGATAGCAAGCTAATTCCTTTTATTGCCGAGAAAGGCCTGAAAGCAGCCGTGTTGTTGTTGCATGCACCCGATGCCAACGCTTGGATTAATAGGGTTGATCCTAGCTGGTCGGGCGCAATTCCGGCAAGCTTAATCTATAAAAATGAGTTTCGGCTGTTTCACGAAGGTGGCTACACCTTTAGCGAGCTCGATAAAATCATAAAACCATTAATCAATTTAAAACAATGAAAAAAAGTATTTTTTTACTGCTATTTGTGTTGAGTTTTTCTATCACTTTAATGGCGCAAGGCTATAAAGTGGGCGACAAAGCCCAAGATTTTGAACTGATGAATATTGATGGAAATACCATTAGCATGGCTGATTATCCTGACGCAAAAGGCTTTATTGTGATTTTCACCTGCAACCATTGTCCGTATTCTATTGCTTATGAAGGCAGAAAAATCGCCCTAGCCAAAAAGTTTGCGCCGCTGGGTTATCCGGTTATTGCCATCAATCCCAACGACTCTACGATTGTGCCACAGGACAGCTACTCCAATATGGTGAAACGGGCTGCCGAAAAGGACTTTCCTTATCCCTATCTTTTAGATGCTGACCAGTCTGTTTTTCAACAATATGGCGCGACACGCACCCCACATGTTTATCTTCTAAACAAAGAATCTGGCAATTTAATCGTGCGCTATATTGGAGCGATCGATAATAATTACGAAAACGCTAAGAAAGCTTCTGAACACTATGTTGAAGCTGCTATTGAAGCTTTGCTGCACGGCCAAAACCCTGATCCTGAGTTTACAAAAGCAATTGGATGTTCCATCAAAATTAAAAAATCTTGAGTCGGGCTTTTTTAATAGCTGTTTTTTCGGATGAAAAACTTTACTACAGAGACTATCCGATATCTTTGGAATTTAGACCATTAGCTGACTGAATGTTAGTACCTTATCTTTCAAATTGATGTATTTTTTGGCATAATATTCAGTAGCAATATGCCGGAACCAGCACCAATTCTTTAATTTTTTCAGCCATGACAATGGTCTCTTTACCTACTTTAGTGAGGT
>Ga0265295_1006925_pt1 | contig 13392 bp, 10 predicted proteins | sample Munlansysbiofilm_FD_192503 | JGI IMG/M metagenome (GOLD analysis project Ga0265295, IMG submission 192503) | Leachate microbial communities from a municipal landfill in Southern Ontario, Canada - Methane capture system biofilm | ecosystem: Engineered > Solid waste > Landfill > Unclassified ... | reverse complement strand
CCCATCTTCCCGGGGAAATAATGCCTCTGTGGCCGAATCCGGTTGCTGGGGAGGGCTTTCCATGCCTGGCTCGTGCTCCCTGGAAACCGTAAAATCAAGCCCGCTTCTCATCATGGCTTTGGCCTGGTCAATTATCGCCGGCTCCAGAATAGCTTGTACGTTACGGGTTCCCCGTCCATCCCTGCTTAACGAATCCAGAAATTTTATAACAATCGCATGGTATGGATTGTCCGGATAAAACCTCAGCATGACTTGTCTTACCCTTGCCCTGGGTTGTTTCACGGCTCTATCCTTTGGCGATTAAATAGGTATGCATGCCTCGTACTACAGCGAAAAAACTGTCCGGCATAATTGCGGCATGGGGCAGTTCCGTTTTAATGGCCTCACAGTAATAAGGAGCCCCTCCTCCAGCGATGAATATCAGGAGATCGTTCCCCCCTTCCCAGGTTTTTTTGATTTTATCCAATAAGGGGCGGGCAACAAGCAAAGCCAGGCGTCCGATAACCTCGCTGAGGTCAATGCAATTCCCCCTGTGGCGCACGGCTTTATCCATGAGTATCTGGGGAATTTTTGCATTATCGACATGGTGTCCATATTCTTTGGCCAGGTAGTCCTTTATGGCCATGGCCAACTGAGAAACCCCTATGGTTACGCCGTTGCTGCGCTTGGATATAAAACGACCGTCCTCGATGACCGAAAATCCCGTGGTGTATGTACCCACATCGATGACTCCCACGGCTTCTCGAAGAATCGATTCATTGATAGCCGCCTGATAGAAGACGGCGCCGGCCGCCTGCGGAATGATGATCGGATCAATGGTTAAGGAGCAGGAAGAGGAGCCAATGCTAAACGTTATTTCTCCGGAAAGAATCCGCATCAGGTCTTCTTTTTTGGTTGCGAACAACGCTTGAGGTAGCCCTGTAATCAATTGAACGTTATCGCCATCTTGAACACCGGCCATATACAGTGCGGCGAAAAGAAGGACTTTCCAACCTGTAGATCCCGCCCAATCATCATGCAATGTATTGGCCCGATGATCCGGATCCCCATACGCCTTGGCGTCATCCCCTACCAGATACCGCGCACCATCAACGGTAATCAACACGGCTTGGTCAGCACCAAAACCCAGGACTTCCGGAGCCGGGCAGACAACCGAGGGGAAAAACCCCTCTTTTTTTCCATCGGTAAACTGGGTAAAGCCACTGCCAACATCAACCGAAATTTTACGAACCATAGCCTTCTCCTAAACGATAGATTGCTTGCAACTTGCAAGTAAAATGCATGCGATATGCTGACATTCTATGGCATATAAGAAGACTTGTTAAGCTTAAAATTTTTGGTTATCATATAAAAAAAACAAAAATGGGGTTTCTATGGATGTAACCAAAACTCATAAAACAGAGATGTTTTTTCTCGGAAAAGCCTCTTCGCTTTTGGCCCGATTCCGTAATACCTGCGGAAAAGAGTGGACGGAAGATCCCCTGGGGTTTTGTCGCTGGATACACGAACAAGTGCCTTCCTGGATGCCGGCCACCTGGCGAGTCTACCGATCCGCGCTGGCCTATTACTACACATCTATCGGTGAGGGGGAAATGGCACAGTACATCACTGCGATAGGCAGTGAACGTTGCAATCGCAACAGTCAAATAAGTTCAAATCAAAAAGCCAAGGCCCTTCCCGAAAAAGATATCAAGCAAATTCTGGATGCGTTGGAAGAAGATAGAGGAAAATACGGACCTTTGCTTGGGCTATGGTTGCTTGCGGGGCGTATTGTGGGGTTGCGTCCTTCGGAATGGGAATATGCACGCCTGGAAAACGATGTGCTGATAGTGAGGAATGCCAAAACCACCAATGGTAGATCTCATGGTCCTATCCGCACCTTGCTTTTGCACGATTTGCCCGAGGACCAAAAAGAGGTGATTTCCCTTTTTATAGAAGGGCTTCAAAAACATCTGAAATCCGATGATATGAATCGCATTTACCAGGCGGCCAAGCGCCGTTTACATCGAGTTTGTCGCAAAATCTGGCCAGCCCGCACAAAATATCCGACCCTTTATTCCGGACGCCATCAATTTTCTGCAGATTTAAAGCGCGCTGGCGTGTCGGAGGCAGCAATTGCCGCTCTCTTTGGCCACGCAGTTATTGAAACCGCCCAAATTCATTATGGCCGAAAAAATCAAGGCGAGGATGGATATGCTTTTGTTTGTGCTGATCAGTATAATATAAATGCTGTTCGAAAAAACACAGGAACTCCATATCTGCAAAGACGAAACAAAAATCCTGAAAATTGATCAAGAAGAACTGCCCTCTCCGCGAGCCCAAAATCTTTGATAGTTTGTCAAACAAAAAATCGAAATATGTTTCCACCTTCCTATGCCTCCCCCAAATCCTCTTAACCCGACTTTCACTACACCCCGCCAGCTCCGCAGTCTTGGCAATAGTTGGGATCAAAAAAGAAAAGACCGATTTATTTTGACCAAGCCTTTTGCCCAACCCGTAATGGTCTAACCCATAGCTTTACATTTGACGTAACACGGAAAGCCTGTTAATCTCCTCAGCGAGTACCACTGAAGGGGAGATTAACTATGATAAACAGCAAGGAACCCACCCATCCGGGGAAAATTCTCAAAGAAGAAATAGAAGGAATGGGCTATTCCGCGAACCGGCTTGCAACGGCCCTGCATGTGCCCACCAATCGCATCACCGGAATATTGAATGAGCAGCGGAGCATAACCGCCGATACGGCATTAAGACTGGCCCGTTTCTTCGGAACCGCCCCCGAATTTTGGCTGAATCTTCAGGTCTCTTACGACCTGCAAAAGACAACGCTGGAAAAAGGAAAAAAAATTTCCCAGGAAATCGCACCCAGAGCCGCTTGATCCGAATGGTTTTCACCATCCCTTTTTAAATAAGGGGGAAACATTTTATGAGCCAAGGCTTTAAATATATGAGGGGGGAACATGACGGTAAGGCAAGGTAACGCCCCGGCCCCGGTGAGTGATGCCCTGGACGCTACTTTAGAGCGCCTGCGGAAAGAGCACGTCGAAAAAAGCCAAAGGATAGAAGCGCAAGCCCTACCCGGAGAAACTTTCGACCAGACAGCGGAAAGATTGCACCAGGAATCCAAAGCTTCACGCTCCCCCGCCTCATTTATTCGAAAAACACCTGCCGGCGATGATCAGTTGGATTTGTTTGTCCCCATGCTCTACGACGTGGGAACTAAAGACAGTCGCTCGATCATGGACGTGGCACCATTCCGTTTATCCAAGCGTGACAAACGTGCTGGTGAGGTTCTCCGGTATGAACTTGCGGACGGTTACGTTGAAGTCAAGGCCGGGCCCGACGGCATGGCCTCCGTTTGGGACTACGATATTATCCTGATGTGCATATCTCTTCTTACCGAAGCCGTAAACCGCTGGAAGGCCGGACAAGGGAAAAAACCAATCAATATTTTGCGACCACATATTTCCGAAATTCTCAAATTTTGCCGCAAAGGCGATGGTGGGAATCAAGCCGAACAAATTGAATCAGCACTGGACCGGCTGAAAAATACCACAATAAAGATTGTACGGCAAAGGACCGGTCGCGGAGGTAAAACCGTCCGTGAAGTCGAGGCCGAGGGCTTGCTCAATAAATATAAAGTTCTGAGCTTTACGGAAAAAGGGAATTTGGCCGAAGTGGAAATAGAGATCCCCGGCTGGATTTACCGGGAAGTCGTCGAAGCCGAAAAACCGGGAGTGCTTACCGTTCATCCCGACTATTTCCTGATCGACTCCGGCCTGGGACGTTTTTTGTACCGAATAGCCAGAAAGGCGGCCGGTAGAAGTTCGGCTCGTTGGTTATTCTCTACCCTTTATGAGCGAAGCGGCAGCACAGGGAAGCTAAACAAATTCAATTTTAACCTGCGTAAACTCATCGAGGCGAATGACCTCCCCGAGTACCATCTTTCCGAATGCGAAAGCCAAGACGGAAGACCCATGCTGGTAATGACCTACCGCGACGCCAAAGTTATTCCGATGTGTTCCTAATATACGGCAAAGGAGATGAAGATGTGTTCCTAATATACGGAAAGGTATAGGTTTTATTAGGGAACTTTATTTTAAATATGTGTTTTTTTGATGTTAACCATCCAACCTGTGGATAGTCCGTATAATAAGAATCAAATACCGTACATTGGGAACAAATTCTCGTATATTGGGAACAAAAGCCCGTATTTTAGGAATCGACAATATTTATAAAATATTGAAATAACAATGAATTTTGAAGCTTTTTGATCCTAAAACTATTTAAAACTTATTTAAATCTTTAAAACAAGGTGTTTGGGACATAAAGTGCTGACCGCATTACGGTTATTCCCGTTGGTTTCCGGTGTACTGCCTGATCACGAAAATCGGAGCGCTACCGCAGAAATCGGCGAAGTAGGAGGGGGACGAAAGTCCTCCTTTCCAGTAGCGCCGTTCGATTTCCGAGTGTTAACCAGTTTTGAAACCGATGCCTTGGGTTATGTCCAGATTACCTTTTCCGTCGAGACGGAAGAAACCGCTCCGGAACAAGCTACGACAGGTCGAACTACGGGTTTTATTTCGGGTTCAAGTGGTTTCTTTTCGGCTTCGATGTAACCGAAATCCAGATGTTGCAACAGCTGAAATCGGATCTGAAGCGGTTGAAAAAGCCAACCGCCAAAGGGACTTTCATCACAAACAGGCAAGAAAGCTTGTTCAAGCCTTCGATATGATCTATATCGGATCTGGGCTTTGCCGAATTTGTCTCCATCCTGGAACACTACTGCCGCAAATCCGGAAGTGTCCTGATCAAAGTGGATCGCTACTTTCCGAGTAGTAATCTCTGTTCAGAATGCGGACGCGCCCACCAAACCTTGCCCTTGCGGTACGGGGCCTGAATGTGTCCAGCCGGGCGGCACGACCCATGACCGGGACCACAACGCCGCAGTTAATATCGAGCGCGAAGGACTTCGCCTTTTCGCTCATCAGGCGGGGCATCGTCTGGCGGAGGAGGCCGCGTAAGATTCGACCCGGCAGGCTGAGGATGGCAAAAGTTCGAAAGTAAAGAATGTTAGAAAAACCCGTATATGAGGAATCCCCAACTATGTTGTTAAAACGTTTCAAATATGATGGATTCAATTTTCCCGTCGTAATTTCGAACAACCGGATTTTTAATAAGGGATGAAGAACGAACAGCCGCAAGCTGCAGTGTTTTATTTTTTCCGTCCGGCCGACGAATATTTGGCACTGGTGCCGGCCAAACGATAACCGCAATTTCTTTAAATGCGGAGCTATTAAAAATCAAGTCCAGCCTCCGAGGATCTTTTCCAATCAAAACTCCTGGATCTTCAAGTTTCTCACCCGGCAGAGCTATTGTTCTTGCAACGGACTCCGCGGTAGCAGCAATCAACCGGGAGATATTCATAATATGAGTGTTGGCTAGATCTTCCATCCCCAATTTTCCCACAAACGGTTCGCCGATTTCCACATCGGCGTCTACCCGTACCAACACACGCCCATTTTTATGGGCCGTAAGTCGAGCCTGTTGCAAGGAAGCAAGGGCGTCTTTTATTCCATACAGCATAACAACCCGGCCTTCCGGCCCAGGTTTTCCCCCGGGGATTTGTACAGAGGGGACACGAACAATGGGGCCGCTTTTTCCTGCTTTTCCAATGGGTTCCGTAAAGAAGCTGCTAAGTGTTACCGCGGACATCAGATACTCCTTTCCCCGAGGTAACGGGAAGCGGGAATTTTTTGTTTATTTATTGTTATACTACTTAAGATAACAAAAAAAAAGAACTTTGCCTTGTATGAAAAAATAAATTCTCTTATGATATTATGTGAAATCCATATGTTTTTACCAACAAAAAGGACACCGACAAACATGATACCCAAAGATAGATTTGTTAAAGGCGCCGACGTTCAGGATTTACGCGAACTTCTCGGGCACAGCACCCTCGATATGTTTTGGCAAACAGGGACCATGGTGAAAGATTGGAGAGTTACTGGCGAAGATAGCCAGGACCCCATACGCCATCCTTCACTGGCCATTCTGCTACGTTATTTGTCGGCCTATCCTGACGAAACATTTGTTCCGAAAATGCCGTCTTTTGAAGAAACCTTCGATCTGGTAAAAACAAATTTTCCGGAGAAACTTTCGTATCGTCGTTTTGGCACCCTTTGGGGTACCTCCGGTTGGTCCGGGTATGCTTGGAGCCACGGGGCTTCCCCTTCTCCTACCGTCTTACGGTTATTCCGCTTGGTGGTTAATGTAATACTTGCCGAAGGGGAAGCCGGTCTGCTTAAGTTCCTCGATGTTGTTGAAACCGAAGCACGCGTTCGGGGGATGTCGGGAGGACTCGACGAACTTCTCCAAAAAGGAACTTGGGGTTTGAGAGATAAAAAAAGCGACAAGGTTAAAGATTCGGAGGACGATTCCTAATCTTTCTCTGTTCCAAAGTTAACATTGATTTGCTGTGAACGGGATATGTCACCTTTTTTTTGAGGGAACTGTGGGAGATGAAAGCAGAGAATTAATCAAAGAGGGCGAATCGTTTAATATGGAAAGGGCTTCATAGGGTATATATCCGGCATGAAGGAGGTATTTTTGAGGAGGAACGTTCATTTTTTTTGCTAGTTCATAAATTTGTTGGCGTGTTATGGGGCTTTCTCCGAGGAGAACTTCTCTAAGATAATTTTCTGTGGGTAATTGCAATTCAAGGGAAAGGCTTTTTATATCTCGTTTTTGAGATTCAATATCATTCCGAATGACTTCACGAGCTTGCGAATTTAGCTTTTCTCCTTGGGTGTTTAAAAAAACTAAGGCTCCTGGGAAATGATAGAGAACAATACCAAGCAAAATTTCGTTCTCTATTTGCTGCTGTTCAACAGGTGTTTCACCCATGGCTTTTGCCAATTTAAAAGCGAACTCTTTTTTGGGGCACCTTTCTCCATTTTCAATCAAATTTAAAAAACTGGGAGAGATTCCAAGTTGTTTGGACATCTCCCGAAGAGTCAATTGGTGTTTTTCACGTAGTCGAATAACCACAGCTCCTAGCATTTTTTCAGGAGGACCAACTACATTAAAAGGATTCATAATTATTCTCACAATCAAGAAATGATCCAGTTTTCACGCTGCCAATTAAAATTCTGCAGGCGCGGCGTTTCTCAAATTTTGGCGATAGTATAGTATAGTTTGGGTTTCTAACAACTCTTTAGTTATGGAAAACCCGTCAAACCTCGTATACCTTGGAGGGTATGGGCATGGCGGGTTTTGTACTAAATATTCGAAATGTGCCTTGCCTGCGGTCAATAGGAACAGCGCCGAAGATAGAGCGATTCCAAAAAACTTTCGGGGTCCGGATCTTCTCTTGTTTGTGGGAGACATTTGGAAGGCCGTTTGAGTGTATCTATAATTTTGTCCAGCATGTCCAGACGTACTGGTCGCCCGAAAAGAAAGGAATCATCGGCGCCGGTTTGCTTATTGGAGAGAGCCCCCAAGTCTCCAATTCCTCGCAATTTCATATCCATTTCGGACAATTCAAAGCCATCCTCGGTTTTTGTCAGCACTTCCAGGCGTTCCATGGTTTCCGGTTTGACAGGTTTGGGAAGATACAAGTCACACCAGCCAGCCCCACCAGCTCGGGCCACCCGGCCGCGAAGTTGGTGTAGCACGGATAGACCAAGGCGATCCGGGTGAACAATCAGAACACGTTGCAATCGTGGCAAATTGATGCCAACCTCGACCACCGTGGTTGCAATCAGAATATCAGCAGAACCCTCTTTCAAGTCCCGAACTGCCTGGTCTTTTTCCTGATCTTTAAGACTCCCATGCGAAAACCTTACGCGCCCGGGATACAGGCGATTCCATGCACGATAGGCTTCTTCTACGGTGTGCTTGGCTTGTTCCGGGGTGTCGTTTTCCGTGCCTTCCCGCCGCGGATAAATAACCAACACCTGGCCGCCCCGCTCCAATGTTTGTCGGACCTGTTCGAAAAGTCCGATCCGTAAATCCGCCGTCCAGACTCGTGTATGGATTTTCTTTTTAACATGACACGTTTTGAGCATGCTTACCTGGACAATGCCGTACTTGGCCAAAGCCTGGCTGCGTGGAATGCAGGTTGCCGACACTTCGAGGATGTTTGTTTTCCTGCCGGCCAAGAATTCGCGCTGTTCACGACTAAATTTCTGTTGTTCATCCACGATCAGAAGCGCCGGCGAAGATTCGGTTTTCATCCGGTTAAAAAGAGCCGTGGTACCAACAAATATGCTACAGGACGGGTCAATCCCCTCTGAGTCGGCCGTTACCAATTGGACTCGGGCGTCCGGCCACCAAGTACGAAAATCGCCAAAAACCTGGCTGGCAAGAGGCATACTGGGAAGCAAGATGGCCACCTTGTGTCCAACATCAGCACAAGCCATGGCCGCCAGGGCATAAACGGCGGTCTTGCCCGTGCCAACATCGCCTATCAATAAACGACGCATGGGTTCCGACGCTTTTAGATCAGCAACAATGTCAGCGACCGCCGCTTGTTGTTCTGCGGTAATAGCGAAGGGTAAGGAGTAGGCTCGCTGTTCCCAGTCGCCGGTTGATATTGGCGTGGATTGTCCGGCAAGTCGTTGGGCTGAGGCTTTTTTTACGGTTCCAAGTGCCGCTAAATACTCTAGGGCCTCCTGCGCCTTGATTCCCTGTTGGATCGTAGCAGGAAGGTGGGCCTTGGTTAGAAGGGTTTCCAGTGTTGTTTCCGGGTAATCGGCAAGCTCCAACAACTTTGCCTCGTTGCCGATTGAGCTCAATTCCCGTGTAAGCCACTCCGCGGCGGTTGGGATCGCTTGTCGCAAGTTGGCAAACACCCTTTCCCTGACCTTTTCTGGACCTATGACGCCGGTTTTGCCTGGGTATTGAGGACGAAGTCGGTTAATCCATAACGAAGGAATTCTTTCGATATTTTGCAGCCAGAGGGTGTTATTGAAATGTCGGACTTGACCAAACAGATATATGTTTTCCCTGTTTATTTTAAGAATTTCGGCCAAACGCCGAGTGTCGCCGAACTGAGAAAATCCTAGTCGTTGGCCCGCTTGATCCTGCAGGTAGCCTATCAGGCGCGGGCGTCCATCGAAACGCATTGTGGGTTCCGACAACAATTTACCTTGAGCGACAACCCACTCACCTTCTTCGACCTTTGCAACATGAAACTGGCGGAGCACCCGCGTCAAATTTTGCCATTTGTGAGGAAGTAAGAAGGCCACCTGCCAAGGTTCTCGAAGGCCAATACTTGTCAACCGACCAAGGTGATACCCGAGGTTTTCCTTTTTCGGGCGCGGCGCCGCCTGAGTTTGCCGAGCAGTATTCCCCAGTGTTTTTGATGCCTTATTGATATTTTTTGTGCGCATAACCCCCCCTATATTCTATAAAAATAGTATCATATCAATAGGTATCAAACAATATAGCAGTACATAAAATCATATAGATTTAAATGCAAGTGTAAGACAGCGAATGCAAGCACGCAATATCATATCATATCAGATGAAAAACGAGATTTCGTGGTGGGAAAAGGAGAGGTGGAAACAGTCTTTCGGGATAAAACAAGGGCGGCCGTAGGGGCCGCCCTTGGCGCAGGATATTGGGCCGCCGTAGGGTAGCGGCTACCGGCATTAGGGGGCCGGCGAAATGTCCTGCTGCAAAGAATCGTGGAAGAAGTCCTCGTAGGTTTTTATAGGAAGTCCCTTTTTTCGAGCCATTTTCAACTTGCTGGAATTTCCCTCCGGGCTCTCACAGATAACCATATCACAGGCCTTGGTGACAGAGGAAACCATTTTATAACCCGATTCGGCCAGAATTTTTTCCAGTTCAGTGCGGCCATATTTTACCCCATCGACGATACAGGTTCCAGTACAACACACCTCCGGGGCGTCTGTAGCCGCAGCCCGGTGAGAGCGAATTGGGATGTTGAGGGCCTGCAATCGATCCCTCATGGTTCGAATCCGGTCGATGTGCGACGAAACCAGGGCCATCTGAATAGGGCCGAATCCATCGATTTTGCGCATGCCGTTCTTGGCAATATCGGCCAATGCCGAATCCAGGGATCCATAGGCATCGAGAAGCATTATGGCTTTGCGTTCGCCAATGCCTTTAAGTCCAGCCAGTTTGACCACTTGGGCTTCTGTCAAAGATACCTTGGAGAGAGCGGTTACGATATATCTGGCGCTTTTGTCGCCAAACCCTTCCAGGGCTTTCAAATCCGGTTCTTGCAGCGCCCAGATTTTTTCCAAAGAATCATGACCGTGTTTAACCAATGTCTCTATTGTGGCGTCGGAAACGAAATCGATATTGAATACATCGAAAGCTCTTTGGAGCTGGACCAGGGTTGTTCCTTCGCATGCGTTGTTGACGCAGACAGCATCCACCCGGCTGTCCGACAGACCGGCAAGCATTTGGCAACAAGGGCAAAGGGGAAGCTCCAGACCTTCGTAGGAGGGTGTGTAAACCTCTTTGACGAAGGGAATAATGTCCCCACTTTTCACAACGCCTATATGGGCGCCGATGCCAAGGCCGGCTTCGTTTAACAGGGAATAGTTCGAGGCACTGATGCGCTGCACACTGGTGCCGTCAATTTCGACCGGGTTTTCCAAAACCAGGACAGGTGTTAGTTTATCATGTTTTCCCAATTTCCACTCAATGGCACCGATAAAGGCCGGATGGGCGCCTTTTGTAAATTTGACGGCAACTTTATCCTTGGGGTTTTCATAGGCGGGATCCTGCGGAACCGTATCACGCCCGTCCGGCAGTGCCTGAAGAACGAGACCATCAATGTTGTAGGGAAAATCTTCGCTATTCCAATGGGCATAAACGGAGTTTTCCAGTTCATCATAGACATCAACCAGGGTATGGTTTTTGGTGGGCAATTCCACGAATTCCATAGTTAATTCCCGGTTCAGGTGCGCGATGAGTTCCTGTTTCTGAGCGTAGGTCTCCAACCCTTTTCCATAAATATCAAAAAAAACCACATCGATGCGCTCCAGCCCAGGGCGCGGATCTTTGGCGTTAATCAGGCCAGAAACAACGTTGCGCAGATTTTTATCGTATTGTGATGCGTAGGTCTTGGGCATGATGGCTTCAGCCCGCGCTTCGCAATCGATGGGGAATGGCAATTCCCGCCGGACATTGGTGCGCAGGACATGAAGAGTGACATCGTTGCCATATCGGCCATCACCGCGGGTTACGGCCCGAACCAAGCGTCCCTTGCGATACGACAAAGCGATGGAATTGCCATCCAACTTGGGGCTGACAACGACCATGGGCAGGTTTTTGTAGTGCCACTTCGATAGGTCGGCCGCGTCCTTTTTTTTGTCCAGGCTCATCATGGGGATATGATGCTCGGCCTTGATGCGAAAATTCCGAGAGTCGATGTCTAATCCATCGTCGGTGAGCAGATTGAACTCCTCGTCGCTCAAAATGGGCGAGTCGGAACCGTAGTAGGCCTCATTGGCTTTTTCGACCAGGGGGGTCGCCATATTTTTTCCTTCGTCGATAGGGAATTTAAAAAGATGGACCACAGTTGTCATCTTCTTCGCAGGTGGCAAAAGGACAAGCGTCCTGCAGTCGGCCTGCAAGAGTGGTTTTGCGTTCTTTGGCCCGGACAGTTTGAATGGCTCGAGTTAGAGCCTTGGGTTGAGCATTGAGCACCACAAGTTGTTTTCCGCGGGTTATGCCGGTGTACAACAGGTTGCGCTCCAGCATGACGTAGTGCTGTGTTGACAGAGGCATTACCACGGCCGGATATTCGGACCCTTGACTTTTATGGATGGTGGTTGCATAGGCCAGTGAAATCTCTTCCAGTTCCGGTAACTCATATTCAACCAGCCGGCCATCAAAGGAAACCCTTACCAGTCCTTCTTCTTCATCGATTTCGACAATGCGGCCAATATCGCCGTTAAAGACCTCTTTTTCGTAATTGTTGACCGTTTGCAGGATTTTGTCGCCTTTGGCATAGGTCATTCCGAACCGCTTAATACAAGGGCCTTGGGGTGGGTTTAGTCGTTTTTGTAATTCAATATTTAATTCCCGGGTTCCCAAAGGACCTTTGTGCATTGGTACAAGAACCTGAATGTCCTCAATAGGATCGAATCCGAAGCGACGCGGGATTTGTGATGACACCAGATTCAATACAGATTCTTGAATGGCCTCCGGTGTGTCATCGGAAAATATATAGAAGTCGTTCGGGGTATCCGTTCGGATCATTACCGGGGGTAACCCTTGATTGATTCGGTGAGCGTTGACAACAATTTGAGAATCCTGGGCTTGGCGGTAGATGTCCGTAAGTCTTTTGGTAGGGACAACGCCCGAGGCAATCATGTCTTTGAGCACGCTGCCGGGACCGACCGAGGGCAGCTGGTCTATATCTCCGAGCATGATGACCGAGGCGTGATCGGGAATGGCTTTAAATAGGTGATACGTTAGGGAAACATCCGGCATGGAACCCTCGTCAACCACAACCAGATCGACATCCAAAGGGTTTTCTGTGTTGCGCTGAAAACTGCCACCTGGGCCATATTCAAGGGTCCTGTGAATGGTTTTTGCTTCCATGCCGGTTGTTTCCTGCATGCGTTTCGCCGCTCTGCCCGTGGGCGCACATAACGCAACACGGATCTCCGGTTTTTCTTTCAGCCCCGCCAGAATGGTTTTGAGAATCGTGGTTTTGCCGGTGCCCGGGCCACCTGTAATGATGCACACCTTGTTGGAGAATGCCATTTTTACGGCTTCTCGCTGCGAGGTTCCAAGTTCCAGCCCCGTTTGTGCTTCAGCTTTATCAAGGACGGCATCAATCGGTAGATAACCCCAAGCGGGGGCCAACCCTAAAGTCAGTCGAGCGACATGCTGCGCGATGCCTTTTTCGGCACGATGCAGAAAGTTGAGAGCGATCAGATCCTCACCGCGAAAAGATTCGCGGACCAACAATTTTTCCTCCACGCAACGACGGAGGGCTTCTTCGACAACCGCGTCAGGAATATTGAGCAAATCCTGAGCTTTCGTGTGTAATGCCGCTTTTGTGGCTGCACAATGTCCGTTGGTGGCCATGTCCTGCAGGACATGAATCACGCCGGCATGTGCCCGCATAGGGGAATCGCTGGAAATACCAAGGCTGGCGGCAACACTATCGGCGATCTTAAAGCCGATCCCAGTGAAGTCCATACAGAGGCGATAGGGGTTTTCCGTAATTCTAGTGATGGCTTGATTTCGATACTTTTTGTAAATTTGGTAGGCCCTGGTTGGTCCAATGTTATGCGTTTGCAGGAACACCATAATATCTTGCATGGCCCGCTGTTCTTGCCAGCTATCCAGAATACGCTGCAGCTTTTTTTCACCCATACCCGGTATTTCCAAAAATTT
>Ga0265295_1006924_pt1 | contig 13395 bp, 9 predicted proteins | sample Munlansysbiofilm_FD_192503 | JGI IMG/M metagenome (GOLD analysis project Ga0265295, IMG submission 192503) | Leachate microbial communities from a municipal landfill in Southern Ontario, Canada - Methane capture system biofilm | ecosystem: Engineered > Solid waste > Landfill > Unclassified ... | reverse complement strand
AAACTTAACCTTCGAGCGGATCACTTTAAAAAACACCAAGTTCACTACTTCTGGCACATCAATACCGGTGTCGAGCATATCCACTGAAATTGCAATACGGCAAGTGGGGTTTTTCGGGTCAAAATCTTTGCGCTGGTTTTCGTCGCCGCCAAACTCATCAATCAAGCTTTGCGCGTAAGTCTCTTTAAAAGTGATCACCCGTGCCAGCTTACCCGCCCATTTGGGATAGTTTTTATTGAAGATTTTTTCTAGGAACAACGCGTGGTCGTTATTGGCCGCGAAAATAATGGTTTTACCGATTACATCGCCACCTTCCACGTGAATGCCTCCCAACTCATCTTTGCTCATCAACTGGGTAAACATTTTCTCAGCGGTGTCTTCGTTGAATAAAAATTTATTCACTTCCGATGGCAACACTTCATCACGCTCAGTTAGTTCTGCTTTGTTTTCCCACTCTAGTTTTTCTTCGTCAGACAGCTCTTGATACTTAATGCCTTCACGAATAAATTTAGTCGCCACCGAAATTTTAGTTGGCGGCACCAAGTAGCCTTCCGCATAGGCGGCGCTATCTTCATAGGCATAAGTAGGCATGCCTTTTTGTAAATCAAAAATCCCATAGGTGTCTTTTTCTACTTCATCTTTCGGCGTGGCCGTGAGACCAATGAGCAAGCCATCAAAGTAGTTAAAGATTTGTCGGTACTTGGAGTACACCGAGCGGTGCGCCTCATCAACAATGATCAAATCAAAGTGGCCCACGCCAAACGGTCGCTCATCAGCACCACGGTCCAGCAGGTTTTTCATAGTTGGATAAGTAGAGAAATATAAGCGGCTATCTATATTGTTCTTGCTTTGCCCAGATCCCAGAATCGAGCAGCTCACTCGGGGTAACAGCTTAACAAAGTGCTTTTTAGCTTGGCTTAACAGTGCATTACGATCCGCTAAAAACAACACGTTTTTGACCCAATCATTTTTAACTAATAAATCCACCAAACTGATTACAGTACGAGTTTTGCCAGTACCGGTAGCCATCACCAGCAAAGCTTTACGCTGATGATCCAGCTCAAAGTGCTGTAATACATGCGTGATGGCCGCTTTCTGGTAATGGCGATTGGTGATTGCTTCATCGATGGCGGCAGTCAGCTTTTTGCCTTGCCCCTGAGCATCAGAGAAAAACGAGATGCGATCAGCGCGACGCTTAATCATTAGTGCTAATTCAGCTTTGGTATAAAAGCCCTGCACTTGGCGCGGCGGGTAAAATGCGTCGTCCCATAGGTGGGTGTCATAACCGTTGGTATAAAAAATAACCGGCCGCACACCAAATTGTTGCTCTAAACAATCAGCATACAATTTAGCTTGCTGCTGGCCACTTTCCGCATTGCATGATGTGCGCTTAGCTTCTACGACCGCCAGCGCTGTGCCAGCGTCGCCCCACAAAACATAATCAACAAAACCATTGCCCTTGGGGTTGGCGCTAGAAATCGGCATGCCAGTCACTGGGTATTCACGGTCACGCTTTTGACTAAGCGGCCAGCCTGCCTCTTGTAGCAAGGCATCAATTAAATAATCGCGGGTTTCTACTTCGTTGTAATTATGCGTATCTGGTGCTTGGGCAGCAGTTTGTTTTGCCTCTTCAATCTGAACCAGCAAAGCTTGATTAGCCGCTTTAAGCTCAGCATTTTCGGCTAACTGTTGCTGGTATTGATCACGGGCGAGCTGATCGTCTTGCGCCAGTTGTGCTTCTAACTCTTGTACCCGTTTTATGCTGCTCATCGCCTTAGTGACGAGAGTAGCGTCTATGCTCAGTTTTTCTGAAATTAACGCTTCATCAAAAGCATTGACGACAAAGGCTTGGCGATCTAAATCTGGTGTATAAGTGCGTACAAACCAATAAAGCACATGGTGTAGCTCTTTAACTGCTTGCAGAGCATCACGCTGGGCAAAGGCACTTTTGCCGTGCACCGCTTCATTGCCAAGCTGGATGATCAGCTTTAATTTAGGGAATAAGTTACTAGTTAGACTTTGCTTAAAGCTTTGTTCATGGATCAGCGACGTTAAGGTGGCGTCGTGACGGGGCCGCGTTAACCAATTGTCGATATCAAATACAGTGTCGACCATCAACTCCAATGCATTGCGGGCATAAAAGCCGGCGATGCGTGGATCAGCTTTGATATTGGCCTCGGCGCTTTTCGCACGGCTTAATAGCTCGGTGCAGCGCTGGCTAAATACATCACTGCTGCCTTGCTTAGCTAAGCCGCTCAATACCACTGCTAAAAAAGCAAAGTTGCTGCCGGCTGGAACTGGGCTAGACGCTTGGGTTGAATCGACCGTATTTGACATGATACTTCCTTTTTGTCAGCGCATTAATGCGGTGCGTCCGTGAGGTTAAGTTTGCCGTTAAAGGCTTTTTGCATTAGGGTGTTGAAAGCTATTTTTGTAAGCTCAATTTGCTGCTTTGAGTTATTTATATCGGACCGCAAATTTAAATATACATTTTCATATTTTTCTTGAATATCTATCGGCGGCAGAATTACTTGCAGGGTTTTAAGTTTACCTTTAGATATGTTTTTCATCGAGCCACCTGAGCCAGAAGAAAGCTTACTTATTTCTTTTCTCATTCCAGCTTCACTTAATTGCTGCCAAATAAATATTGATGAAATTGCTTGTTTCTTATTCCAGATAAAACGCCATAGCTTATCTGGCACTACTAAACCTTTATGCTCCTCAAAAACCATTGCTGTTGCACCAACAAGCTCGGTTGTATTTGCGCGACTAAACAGTAAATCTCCCATTTTTATAAAGTGCTGTTCATGAGGCTCATAATCATTAGGTAATGGCTTCGCTTCAGTTGGCCTAAACTCACCTGAAGTAACAGCACTAATTTTTAGCACTCGATTTTTAAACTTACTATTTTGATCGTCAGCAGCAACCAAACTTTTTCCTCCCAAAAAATCTTTAGTAATTGTAGAGAGTGGTTGTTTACTCCAGCCTTTAGGATTACTAACGGGATCACCAAACATATCGATAAAGACAGATTGGGCTAAGTTATTTAGCTCTTGCTCCATTTGCTGGCAATCTTTACGCAGTTGGTCAGCTTTTTCTAACACTGCCGCAATTTGCTTTTGGGTTTCAAGTGGAGGGAGTGGGATTGTAACCATTTTTAGATAAGTACTTGAAATGTTGGGCTGAGCCCCACCAACACCATCTCGAACAAAGTCGTTTTTCTTAGATTTCAAAAAATAGTAGAAATAAAGAGTATCGACTTGATCACTCGGTAGAAAGGCCGCACATGCTTGATTTGTTGCGGCTTCAATCTCCAGTATTGAACAAGCACCAATAGTTGCACCGTACATTGCGACTAAAACAGTTCCTTTTGGAAATAACTTGGCCGACGAATTATCCAGCCCTTTTTGAGTTATATATTCTGAGGCTTCAAATATTCTTTTATTATGCAAATCACCAGTTCTTATCCAAGCTATATTTCCACCTTCATAATATGATGATTCTTTACGGCTAGGAGTTCCGCCAGAGCTGATTTTAAAGATATCACCTAAAGGAATATTTTTAATCACAGTAGCGCCTCCAACTCTTGCACATTCTTCGCCATCTGATCTTGCAGTGTTTTAATCCGCGCTAAAATATCTTTGGGTGCATCGTAATGCACTTCCTCATACACCACTTCTTTATAGCGGTTTAGGCTTAAATCAAACTTGTTAGCGATGATTGCCGTGACCGGCACCATAAAGCTTTGCTCAGTTGGCAGGCGTGCGTACTCAGGACTGTTGAGGTTCGGCGTGTGGTCGTTATTTTTCAAACTGGCATAACGGGCAATAATGTCGGCAATATTACTTTGCGCATGAGTGGGCTCGGTCCCATCTTTAAACAGCGGCGTGCGCTTGTCATCAAGGGAGTATCCATCGGCTTGCATGTCGTAAAACCAAACCTTATCTGTGCCGCCAGAGTTGGTTTTAGTAAAAATCAAAATCGCGGTACTCACCCCAGCATAAGGCTTAAATACCCCGGATGGCAGCGAGATCACTGCTTCCAGTTTTTGCTCGTTGACGATTTTTTCACGAATGCTTTTATGAGATTTGGTCGAACCAAATAAGACACCATCTGGCACGATGACAGCGGCGCGGCCACCCACAGTTAACATGCGCAAGATTAGAGCCAAAAATAGTAGTTCTGATTTTTCGGTAGGGCCTTTGCTTTTTAACTCAACTTGAATTTCATTACCGCTTTCGTCTATTTCAGTTTTATATTTTGGTGCTGGTTTTTTGGCAGCTGGATTTTTACCCAAGGCGCGCAATAAATCAGGTGCGACAATATCAAAATCGACCGAGCCTTTAAACGGTGGGTTCGCTAAAATCAGGCTGTAAGCCTCCGAGATATTGGCATCACCTTGATCTTGCAAGCTATCGCGATAATGCACGTTAGGGTTTTCAATACCATGCAACAACATATTCATCGCGCCAATGCGCAGCATGCTTTATCAAAGTCAAAGCCGGTAAACATGGCATTGTTAAAATGCTGTCGATTATCGGGTTTGTTTACCTCTTGAGGGTAGTGGTTTTCAACATATTCAACCGCTGCCATTAGAAAACCACACGTACCCGACGACGGATCACAAATGGTGTCACTTAAAGTTGGCTGAGTGAGCTCAACCATCATTTCGATAATATTACGCGGGGTACGAAACTGACCATTAACGCCCGATTGTTGCAGCTTACTGAGCAGGTACTCGTACAAATCGCCTTTGGTGTCTTTATCGTCCATGTTAATGGTGCTGAGCAGCTGCACCACTTGGTCGAGTAATTTGGCCGAAGGAATCATGAAAATAGCGTCTTTCATGTGCTCGGCGAAGCTGCCTTCGTTTTGTAGCGTTTTAATTTTTGGAAATACGTGATTTTGTACTATGTCCAGCATCACGTCGGGATCTTTGTCTTTAAAATTATTCCAACGCAAGGCTTGTTCGTCAGGGCCAAAGGTGGGGTTGGATAACGGCAACCCTGTGGCTTGTGCGCGACGCTCTGCGGTGCGTTGTAACTCGTCTAAACGGCGAATAAATAATAGATAAGAGATTTGTTCAATTACTGAGATGGGGTTGGCGACACCGCCGGTCCAAAACATTTCCCACACTTGATCGATTTGATTACGAATTTTGCCGGTTAACATGGATGATCTCTTTAAAAATTACAGGGTCAGCGCGCGCATTTAATCTACAAGTGCGGGTGCTGATAATTAAGCTACTTTAACACATGAAAAATTGATTGAATTGATACTCAGAGCTTACCAAAGCACCGATGCTAAAAAGATATATATAACGAAGGAAGTAAGCTGTTTGCCGTATAGCCCGTTCAGCCTGTTTTTTGAAAATAGCTAATTCACAGTAGGGTCAGGTGATGTACCAGGTCTGGGAAATGATAATTTTCGAGATCGCCTGTAGATATTGCGCTTAACTCCTTCTCTACACTCTCCCATGCGTTTGGGTTATCCAGCGCATACTTGAATTGAATGACTGCGGCGCCAGCTGTGTTTGCGCAAATTATCTCGCTAGATGATCTATTGGAAAGAAAGTTCGTCATAAGTTTGCAGGCCCTTCCGAGTTGTACGGCGTCCGACTCTGCTGAATCTGCATACCAATCGATCAGCTTTTCAGCCAATAAACTATCCAGATCAATTTTTTTAGTGATTTATTCAAAGATACTGCTCCAGTTGTGCCTAACGCCGCGCTCTGCGACAAATGTGAAGCGCAACGGATATTTTTTCCGACAGTAGCTTATTGACTGGACGCTGCCATTGAAATTTATGGCTCTTCGCCTCGGGAAAAGCAGCGATCTAACAAACAATCATCCACCTCCATTTTATCGACATCAGGAAGAGGTAAGCACTCAACTATTTCATCATAAATGCCGCAGGAGTTTTTGAACCCTTTAAGCCATTGTTCAAGTTCTTCTTCATCCACTTGATCGTGCCATGGAAAGTTACAAATGGAACAATTTGTTAGTTCTACTCTAGGAATAAACTCAGCCAAAAATCCATCTTCAGACCTTTTAACAGACATCTGAGTAAGCGTAGCAACCCAATTAATCTTTATTGATATTCGACGTACATCAAAATTGAAAACGACATAGCCTTCTGCATGGTAATCGTCTCCCGCAGCACCAGAGGAGGAAAGACATTCAATAGTGCCTATTTGATATCCAATGTGATCAAGCCGCGCTAGGAATATATTCATATAAATCATCTACAGTTGGGCCGAAGCTAACGTTTACGCTAAGGGACCGGTTTCGCTGGTCTCTGCGAGCGGAGTGGGTGATATGAGCGTATTACTATGCCACTGTGCTCAAGCTTACCTTTGTATTGATTTTTTGAATATTTTATTAACTTCATGATTGGCGTATATTTCAGAAGCATATTGATGTGAAAACTCTGAAAAGGATTCAAGGATTGCACCAAAATATGTTCTCCTCTCGTCCCAGTCTAGTAAATCAAGCTTCACCAATAAAGATCAAACTTTTGTGTGTGCGATTAGCATTATCAATTTTACGTACGGATATTTACAAAAACGCCTGTTTAATAAACATTTTATCTACAGAGTTTAGCTGAACAAGGTATTTTAAGTGCATTCGTAAATAACGAATCAAAGTATCTATATCCGTTTCACCTAATTGTGTTGTAACAAGTTTCTCTAATGTTTCTATTGGTATTCCCATTTCCTCTAACGCGGAGAATGAAGCTGGTAAGTGGCTGTTTTCAAATCTATGTATAAGCCAGCCCAAGTTTGCGTTGGGTTCTCGTTCAAGAAATACTAACTCATTATTCAACAAGTCTTGCATTAACGATAGTGCTCTTGCGACCGCGTGTTTAAAAATATTGCGTATAATACTAAGCTCTCGATCTGTTGCGTCTGAGCGAGCGATAACGCTACAATTTTCTTTATAGATATAGTTTATCTGATCTCTAATATATGCGGTATGGTTATCAGCGTATATATATTCTCGTAATTTATTATAAAGCTGTTCACTCTCTTCGTGATTAAGTTGCTGTCTACCTAACACTCGATTTTCTACAATTTTGATAAAACGAGTAAGTAGCTCTAGCTGGTGCTTATTAGGTTTAGTTGTTGTCGCAATTTCCTCCATATCCCTAACCGATAACTCCGTAACCATTTCATATGCTTGTTCCAAAGTTTCAACGTCATAAGATGAATGCTTTCGAATTATCTCCATTGGAATATCTGATTTTTTTGCGAACTGAATCAGGCTTTGGCTACTTTTTTCAGATAAATGAACTGGTTGTATCCCTGCGAGTAAGTTAATAGGTGTGTCTTCATCTTGTTGCCCTAAAGGAAGACCTACAATTTGTGATTCCTGTTCAGGTAGTTGTTCTAAGCAAAAAACGTTTCCAACTAAATACTGTCCCATTCTACCAGCTCGACCTGAGATATTTTTATGAGTAAAGCTATCAATTCTAGGATTACCATTGCGGTTTTCATAGATAACAATATTTTCTGCAGAGGTGTTAACACCCTCAATCATTGTTGAAGTACAAATTAAATATTGAATTTTTTTACTATTGAAAAGCTCAACAGTTTTCTGTTGGATTGCACGAGGTAAAGCTCCGTGGTGAATACCTATACCATTTGCCAAAGCTTGTGTGCATCCCCAGTCCGCACCGTAATTTCTCTTTAGCCATTTATAGTATTTCTTTAATGAATCGTCTTCAAAATCGCTGATTTTTTTCGTCAGTAGATTCGCTTTTGAAGTTATAAACCTAATGACGTTTGAAATGGATTTTGATGACTTACAATAAATAATTGTTTGACCTTTGTGGGTTTCAATAATTTCTGCTAATTTCTCATTCTTCTCTTCAGTATTATTAGGTGCAATGTTGTATTTATAGATATTCAATGCAACTGTTTTAAAATCAGAAGGAATAAATATGAACTCACGTGTTAATGCACTCATCCCTTGAACCGCATCTATATAAGGCCCAATCATGTAAAACTGTTTAGATACAGTAAGTAATTTGCTAAGGGCTATATTCAAGGCATAAGCTCTTGGTCTGGACTGGACATTTTTGGTGTCGGCAAGCTTATAGAACTCATCAATAATAAATAAATCAATATTTTTTAAGTCTTCTCTCTCATTCACGCGCTCTTGTGTAAAAATATAGATTACCTTATCTTTTCGCCTTGATTGGGAGCCATGATGAATAATTTGATACGTGTTCCCGAAACGAGCTTGGACTCGCCTTCTGGTTTCATCTATGAGAGCTATTGTTGGAACTACAATAACAATGCTATTAAACTTATTTGCCGCTAACAAAGCATCAACGATAGCACTTTTTCCCATACTAGTAGGAGCGCTCAAAATAACATTTTTTCCCGACAAGAGTAAGTTGAAAACTCTGGCCTGTATTGAGTGAAAGATGAAATTATCATCAAAGTTACTCTTATAAACATCGAGCGCAAATTCTTTTTCAGGCGAAAGATCTGTGAAGTACTTTTTTAAATAAGGGTAGAGGCCAGCAGTACGCAGAAGATTTTGCAGCAGTAAACTTTGCTTTTTAAAAAGTGGTAATGCTTCTAATGCTCGAATAATAAACTCTTGACCTATTGGCGCTAAATCAGGTGAGGATAAGCATTCGCTAGCTTTTTTCAGATACGAGAATGCACTTAACATTTCATTCCGAACACTCTCTAGACATTGTTGAGGATCTAAGCTGTTGTCCATTCTGAATCCACCTGAGTTTGTATTTCACTAATGAGAGAGCTTAGTGATGGAATAGGATACAAGTATGCTTCAATATGAAGGTCTTTATAAAACTCATTTTTAGAAATCATCTTATTTACCAAAGACTTAAATTTTATTGTGATTTCTGACTTTAAATGTTCTTCATAATCCGTTGGCATTTCTTTAGTATTGCATCTAAGGTGGATTGACTCATAACCAATAAAAAATAAAAATCTAAACCTATCTAGGTTCGTATCTAGAGAGCTGTTTGCCTTAAGGATATCGTTAATATCATGGTCTAGTAAATAGTTGTCTTTTTTTGCGATCAGCACTTTTTCTTTTTGGGTATAAAAAGCTTCAGATTCTAGTAGAGCATTAAATTCGGAGACAATAATTTCAAGTGATGAGTCATCAATTTTATTTATTAATCGACTAAATCCCATGATTAAACTATCAGGCTGGTGCGCGTTTAGAACAATATGAATATTGTCAAAGCAAGTGTCGTTACTATCATCTATATGTAGGTTTGCTGCAATTGGTTGAGATTTATAAGTGGTTCTGACGGTTGAATGTAATAAAGCTTTAGCTATGAGGTTGTTGATGAAACTAGCTTTTTGTTTATACCGTTGAGTTAGTAGCTTAAATTTATCTGTAATTTTGTCTGGAGCATTATCTGCAATTTCATTGGGTAACAATAAAACTTCATGAAACCATTTGTATAAATTACGTGCTATTAAATTATAGCCGTACTGTCTTAGGTGATATTCACCTTTAAGCCCTATGCATTCTTTTTTCCCATCGAACTTATCTTCTTCATAGAGATTATTATTCTGAAAAAACGTCAAAAGAACCGCTTGGAGCCGTGTGCCATCTGTTGTGTATATTTTTACGTGTTCATCGCTTAAGTTTGCGTAATGTTCAATTTCTGCTTCAAACCATGGAATAAAATCTTCTCGAAGATAAGATTTATCGTCAATGGATTTTAGTACTCGCGACACTGCGCCTTTTTTAAACAGGTTATTAAGCAAAGAGCATAGAATTCTTTCGGGGTCACCATTTTCAATGAGATAGATGCCCTTCCTCTGCGCAGCCTGTCGTATTAATTTTGTGCAGCGCGATTCGAGTATCTCTTGCAACGGGATCACTTCCCACTCTGCATGGTCAAGCCAATATTCAATACCATTTCCATTTGGCGACGTAAAAGGTACGGATTTTTCTGGTCGACTACGCTCAATACAAGCTGTTAATCTTTTCAACAAAGGAGCTTTCAGCTCAGTTTTTTCATTGCGGATGTTTAGAGATGCTTTCAGATATTTAAGCGAATCAGTAACATCTCTTGGTGTAACTATACGGAAATAACTAGGGAGTTTACCCTTATCACATAGAATTGATTTATGTAAGATAGAATCTTCTTTGCTAACAATCTGATTTTTTCTTTGCCGTCCTGTAGGCGGGACACTTTTTGTTTCAGCGTCAGCAAATTCTGAAACATTCCATTTGTTATCCTTGTCTGTAGTTTTAACCTGTATGTATTCCACCTTGTCGTTGTATATGGCATCAACATCATCAACTACTTCACAGCGTACCGATAGTAGATTTTTGTCTTCTAACATTCGTAGTGCATAGTAAGCCGCTACAAAATTTTGGTAAACAAATCCTTTGAGTGCTGCGGGGCCTCCACTATCGGACAATTCCATTTCAGATGTGCTCACTGACGCTCCAGTTTTTATTTTTATACAATGCCAGTAAGTGCAATCAGGAAAATTCTGGCAAGACAGATGTAATAAATTAAAATTCAGGATACAACTTAACGTAAGCAGATCATAAAAACAAACTAAGCTGTGTATCTAAATTTTCCTAAACAACGCGTTCGCGTGGAACCAAAAAGGCTTTATGGCATCACGCAAATGCTTACGAGTGGTATTTCGTAAAGTAAATATATCAATAAAAAAGTCTCAATAGAGCCTGAGTGAAAAATAATTATTGTCTTACTAAGCGCTGTTAGAGTGTACTAAAAAATATTATGCACGCTATTTATAAAAAACCACTTAACGATTAAATTTACTTTTTTACAAATGCGTTGGCATAAAAACGATGAGCTATCGGTGCATAAAAATTAAAACAATCAGCCGGACTTCATGTTTGGGTTATATTGACGAAGCTTACGATAAAATCTAGTTACGCTTAAGGTCTCATAGATAGTGCCCGTTAAGACGTAAGTGGGCACTATCTTAGCGGCTAAGGCACCAAGCTTGAGATGTGCTTGCTGGACGCCTTCAAGCAGTTGTTGCAAAAATAGCAACACCTGCCTCTTTTATGGTGTTTAAATATTCAGGGTAGAAGTGGCCGAGGGCGATAAGTTATGTTTGTAGCAGATAAGGCACAGGCGCTTGATGAAAATAAGAGCGCAATCGGTTTGCGTGCTGCGATCAATATTCTTGATAAATGGGGTGCTGGCGTGACGCAAACATCCTCAGTTCTGCGTATATCAGCTAGTACTTTTGCTAGCGTTCAAAGCAAAGAAGATACGGATTGGTCAACCAGCTTTGACGCTGATGTAATGCAGCGCATCAGCCTCGTCCTGAATATACATAGCGCTTTACGTTCAATCTTCGACAATCCAGATAACGTATACGGTTTCGCGGGCATGAGAAACGATAACTATTTTTTTAATGGCCGCTCTCCGCTAGAAGTAATGGCTCAAGGTGACCTTGTTTCGCTGCATGAGACTTTCAGATGCATTGATTCTTTACGACATACAACTCTCTGATAAAGAGTCAGCAGATTTATTGCAGAGAAAGCGGTGGTGTCTAGGCGGAAACTGAGCTGTTAAAAGTCAGTTTCAGTGGCAGAAAGTTACGCAAGCTCATCTGCATGCGCACCATGGGCGTCTAATTCGTTGAGTAGGTCAGCCTCTGAAAAAGGCAGGCCGTTCTTGTCTTGCTCTTTCGTTGATGCAGTAATAATATTTTGTCCTATTCGAACTCGGGTTAAGATCTTATGCCGATACCGAATAGCTGCATTGGTGCCCCGTCGTTTAATTTTGCTTTGCATGTGTGCCTCGTATATTCAAAAAGTGTTATCGGGCAATACACCAGCTACTGAGTATTCCACGGTAGTTCAGTAGTCTTATGACTCTGACCTGAAAAAACGGCTGTTCGATGAGACATGATAAGTTCAGATGCCTAGAAACTTTGATTATTTACGCTATCTATTATTTTGATAGTAATGATCCGCTTGAATGTGACTCCAAGCGGATCATTTATTGCTCTATAAGAAGTGCATCCACTGGTATCACCCAAACGCTTGAGCTGACGGCATCCAGTAAACATTTTTACCTAACCGAGCAAACCCGGCTGCTGCTCTATGCCTATATGCTATGCGCTGGTTATCAGCCATAGCGCTCTGACCATCAGCATCTCGTACATAGCGTGCTAGTGTCATCGCTGGCGTGGTGCCGTAGCGTGCGCCAGGTGATGCGCAAGTCCAGATATGACGCAGTGTCAGAGCTACTTCAGGAGCAATCTGATCTAAGTAAGCTAAACCTTGTGCACACGCTTCAAGCGTTAGGTCGGCATGGTCACACAAACGCGCTGCTGCAGTTTGGTTGCCGTGAATGTCGTAGGTGTAGGTTTTACCGATGTCGTGAAGCAGACCAGCCACGAAACCAATCTCTTGCAATACCCTTGGCATCTCCGGCTCATTAGCTTGAATCATGCTGAGTACATTCTGCGCGACCTCAAGAGAGTGCTCAAGCAGGCCACCAGCATCATTGTGATGATAGCCTTTGCTCGCAGGTGCCTTGAGAAAAACTTCAAGACTACGCTGCCGCTCCAGTACAAGCTTGATAAAGACTTGTAGGGCTGTGAACTTGAGTGAGCGAACAGCTACTACCAATCTATCAAGAGCTTCTGGTTTTGGACAAGCAAGCCTTGGCAAAGTCTGTAGGGCTGGCAACAGGGCAATGTCCCGCCGCATTGGACGGTGCATTTTATTGAGTAGAATGACATCGCCATCCATGCTTGCATGTTGTTGTCCTTTGACCGTCACCAACTCCATGTGTCCAAGTTTTTCAGGGATCACTAAAGAGTCAATCACGGCCAGAGCGATATAATCATTCGCACAACTGCTGAGTCGTAGGCGCAGATAAGGAATACCGTCATCGTCAAATGAAGCCACTCTGCCAGTTAGACGGAAGGTACCGCTAAAGCTTGCATGCTCTATTGGATGCAGATTATTCAGTTTCATAAGTTAACTCCTCGCTGGCAACGACTTCTTCAATGACACGACTCTGGATTAAGCGCTCGAAGGCACTGCCATCCATACGAGTCAGATTTGGAATGTAACGTGAGTACACTTTGAACAGCATTTCAGTTGATGAATGCCCTAAGGTGCGTGCAACCCACTCAGGGTTTTCACCAGAAGCCAGCAGCAAGGTCGCAGCAGTGTGCCGTGTTTGATATGGCCGGCGTTTTTTGAGCTTCAGTGCCCGCAGTAATGGGTACCAAACGCGCTTAGTCACATTGTTATGATCAAGCGGCTTGGCCTCACTGTTGCAAAATACAAACTTACTCAGCTTCCCTGTTGCTGCATGCTGCGCTTTGAGTGCTTCATAGACAGGGCCAAACATGGGTATTTCACGCTGAGAGCCGTCTGTTTT
>Ga0265295_1006923_pt1 | contig 13395 bp, 9 predicted proteins | sample Munlansysbiofilm_FD_192503 | JGI IMG/M metagenome (GOLD analysis project Ga0265295, IMG submission 192503) | Leachate microbial communities from a municipal landfill in Southern Ontario, Canada - Methane capture system biofilm | ecosystem: Engineered > Solid waste > Landfill > Unclassified ... | reverse complement strand
ATCCACGCGTTTGAAAAAGCCATTGACTTGCACAGGCAGATTTGCTAAAACGTCTTCGCATCACTGCACAGCATTTACCTACGAGCGGGAATAACTCAGTGGTAGAGTGCAACCTTGCCAAGGTTGAAGTCGCGAGTTCGAATCTCGTTTCCCGCTCCATTTTACAAAGGGTCCAGTCTCGCGATTGGGCCCTTTTTTTATGCGTAAAATCAGGTGGTTGCAAGTTTGGCTTTTTATTTGTATGGACCCACAGCTACGCTATTCCAGCGTAAGCAATGCGCTAAAGGTAAAATTGGGACACTATTGGGACAGTTCTGGGACGGTTTTGCTTGTAACGTAGTTTAAGGGCATGACTTCAACCCTGCGCTCTAATCATTTTGATATTGAGCCAATCTTATGTTTCCGGCTTAAACACGAAGTAGTACACCATTCCAACAATCCAGGACTATGCCTAATTCTTTTGGCAAAATGGAATTGACAAAAGTTTAGCGTATCTATTAAATACACACTATGGACGTAGATGAGAGAAAAAAAGTAATAAAGCATTACCTTATAGACTTAGATATTTCTTTCCGCGAATGGTGCAGGCGGAACGAAGTATCCCACAGTGTTGCGCGCGACATTGTTATAGGAAGGCTGGACGGTAGCAGGTCTGAGAAAACCAGAAAAGTGAAGCAGAAAATAGTCGAAGAATTCGGGGAAAATATTTTCTAGTTTTAGTGTTGAATGTACGAACATTGTATGTATAATGATTTGTAAAGGTGGTTGACCGCCTTTTTATTTTTCTTTTCAGTACGAACAATGAACGTAAAGGAGACAGGTATGTCCGAGTCAGTAAAATATTTAACCGCAGAACAATTGGCCAAACGAATTCATTACACCCCTCGTTACATCAGAGAAAAAATGATCAATAACGTTTTACAGGAAGGAGAGCATTTTATTCGTCCGTTTGGAGGCAGGAGAATTTTATTCATTTGGGAAAACATCGAGAGAGATATGTTGACAGTAAGCACAGAGGGCAAAAAGCCCGTAAGTAAGAACATTATCCCCCTATCACGAGGAGGCATTTGCTATGGGTAGAGTGCGGGAAAGGAAAGAGACAGGGCATCTGTATTTTGATTTCTTTTGTCAGGAGATTAGGTGTCGCGAGTATACGAAACTTAAAAAAACGAAACGAAATGTTCAAATGATGGAAAAAATGATGGCGCAGATTGATGCAGAGATAACTCTGGGAACCTTCGATTACGCTAAGTATTTTCCGAATTCAAAAATGCTTGAGAAAATAAAACTCTCTAAGGGAAGAGGTGCTGTTGAGGATGGTGATGCACCATTATTCGAGGATTTCGCACAAGAGTGGGTCTATGAAAACCAGGTACGATGGAAACAGTCATACCAGGATAATGTGAACGTTGTGTTGAACAACTATCTGCTAAAAGAATTTGGCAATAAAAAAGTCAGCCACATCACCAAAGGTGAAATTCTAAAATTCCGTTCGTCCCTCGCCAAAGTTCGAAACGGAAAGAGCCTTTCACCCGATCGGATAAACCATATCCTCACGCCATTGCGTATGATACTCAATGATGCAGCTGACAGATATGAATTTACCACGCCTTTTACCGGAATAAAACAGCTACCTGTCAGAAGGAGCGATATAGAGCCCTTTGCGTTGAAAGATGTCTGGTATTTCATTAACAACGTGCGCAGTGACTTTCGCGACTATTATCTCATTCGCTTCTTCACCGGTATGCGTACATCTGAAATCGATGGGTTGAAGTGGAAGTACGTCGATATGGAGCGGCGTGAAATACTGATCCGAGAGACCCTGGTCAAAGGAAAAGTAGAGACCACCAAAACCTCAGGTTCTTCACGCGTAATTCAGATGTCCGAACCGGTATATGCCGCATTTAAAACTCAACAAAAACCAGCCAGCAATAAAAGTGAATACGTATTCTGTAACAGAAAAGGGAACCCCCTCAATTACACCAACGTCGCTGCGCGTGTCTGGTATCCGACACTAAAGAGACTCGGGATGGAGCCCAGGCGTCCCTATCAGACGCGCCATACCGCAGCAACTTTGTGGCTCGCTGCCGGTGAAAGTCCGGAGTGGATAGCACGCCAGATGGGGCACTCCACCACAAAGATGCTCTTTACTGTCTACAGTCGCTATGTGCCCAATGCAACCCGTAATGATGGTTCAGCATTTGAGAACCTCATAGCAGGCGGGTTGGCAGCGACATACAGGGAGGTGGCGCGGCTATGATTGTTAACCTACCCTCACTACCCGGAAGTGTCATAGCTGGTACCTATAGAATTAACAGCCCTGAGTACCGAATAGCCAAAAACGGTAACGAATATCTAAGACTGTACCTGGAAGACAGGAGCGGTAAAGTTGAAGCTCACGTATGGTATGAGCGTTATCAGGGCAGGCTGGATTGTTTTGCGCCACAAAACAAAGTATCAATACAGGCCCGCTTGCGCTGTTTTGGAGACAGGAGAATAGTTGACATATCTTCCGCCACTCAAAACGACGAAGTCGAAAGCCCGATCGATTTAATTCCAGCTTCGCTGTGTACTAACGCTGAGGTGCTGGATCGACTCCAACAAATTATCGCTTGTATTGAGATTCCGGCATTAAAGAAATTCCTCAGAAATGTGTTTTCAGAAGATCGGTTTCTGATCCCATTCTGCACAGTAAAAGCGAGCAGGCAGCACCATCACTCCTACACTGGAGGCCTACTACGCCATAGTGTGGAGTGTGCAGAGATAGTGTCAGGCATATCGTGTTTCAGTGCAGTAGAAAGAGAGCTTGGAGTAGTTGCTGCGTTACTTCACGATTGTGCAAAAACAGTGACCATGGCGAATAGTGGGGTAGCGAGTAAAAAACGCACGCTGCTTAATCACGACATGTTGACATTAGAAATTCTCTCGACTCATTTGCACCATATGGATATGGATTGGGAAGATGGAGCTGTGGCACTACGCTATTTATTATCATGGAATAAAGGGAGTTTTAAACCAAAAGTTCCAGCCATGGCTGTGGCAGAAGCAATTGCGTCCGCAGATAGAATCAGCTGTGGGATTGAAAGATCTGAAAAGGCTTTTGCCAAAGTGCCAGAAAATAGAAGCATAGTTTTTGAACAGGGAGGCAAATACTACAGACCTGTTTGCTTGGATGTTATTGAACCAAACGAGATGCCACATACAGGCGGCGGGTCGTTTTTTGAGGCAGGTTTCTGATAAAATCTTCTGGCAGTAGGAAGGTAACAGCATCTAGCCCTTTTGTTGGAATGAGTCAGTGTAAATTGCAGGTCAGTCGCTCTAGCGAGCGACTGACCTTTTTTAATTTAATACGAAGAAATAGTTGGATTAAGACCTAGACGAGAAGAGTTATATTCGGTATGTTGAATAAAAATACTGTAAAAACGGTATGTTAAGCAAGATCTCGCGGAGGAGCCTCAGGATCTTGTGGAAAAAACAGAACATTGTGAGGAATTAACAATATTCTCCAAAAGATTACATGATCTTATCCTGATCTCTGAAGAGCTTTGTTTTTTTGCTAAAAAGAGGGGAAAAGTATATGCGAAAAGAAGTCCTGCTGAAGGAAATAAAGCCTCATCCCCGGTTAAAAAAATTAACTGCTAAATTTGCTGGCCAAAAAAAAATACTTCACGACCCCAGGTTACTAACGCCTGAAGCAGCATTGCTTATCAGTAAGCTGTTGCCTATTAAGGTGATTGAAAAAGACAAGTCCTATCTCTATATCTCGGGGCATTTAACATATGGTCTGATTGCGCAAATGTTTGATCCAGCAACGACTCTTGAAGTAGAAATCATCAGAAGTCTATCCGAAAAACAAATAAATCAATATATCTGTGGTGATTCATTGCTACTGCCTATCGTAGCCGGAATTGCAAAGCCAGAAATCGGAGAGCGTTACGATGTGGTAGCGAATAACTTAGATTGTAATCTAGAGGACTTATTATTTTACCGACGTCAGAAAGATCTTTGCAGGGCGTTGGACTGTTCACGCAATACATTTTTCAAGCATATGAACCGTCAGGAAAAAAGCAATGAATGAAGTTAGACTCCGTTCCTACCTTCAAAACCGAGGCATCGACGAAGATATCATTACCAAATTTACTGACTTTTTTCGTTTTCCCCCTGGATTACTTGCTCTTGATCTAACATATAGCAAATTCCCTAGCCTAGTTCAGGCTGTCGAGAATGTATCTAAATTTTATAAATCTATTCCCTACAGCGAAGAATGGCATGAAATTGCAAGGATTATACACGAAATTGGCAAGAAGGGAGGGCCCATAAAGAGAGTTGGACAACACCCACTTTGGGGCTACTTTAGGGATCATGGGATATATATAGCACTTTCAGTAGCGCCAGAAGGCAGAGAAGAGGAAGAAAAATATCTGGAGCTTTTGGCTCATGTCGCTATCGCGAGCTGCTTTGTGAGGGAAAAAGCTGCGCAAAGAAAGGAATACAAAAATGTGCTGAATACGGCGCCAGCTGCATTGAGAAAATTGGGCAATCCTCCATATATTTCGTATCTTACTGGTCTTAATGTCCAATGTAGACCTGTTGAATTAAGGATGAGGATAAAATCATCTCCGTTGGCATCTGCCCTGGAGCCGGTATGCACAATTCTAGGCTATGTTACAGATAGGTCAGCTCCAGCAAGAGAAGCCAGACCTAAAAACGAGAAAACGAACGGAAATTCCGAGAGAAAAGATATTGAAAAAGAAAAAACGAAGAAAAAAACTGAAAAAACAGGGACTGGAAAAAAGAAAACTGCGGCAAAAAATGAAAAAATAGAAATAAGCAAGAATCTATCTGATCTAGATGACAGCAATAACAGAACGCCGCAAATACGACTCCTGACACGCAAGCAGATAGTAGCCAACCATGAGGACAAAATGCTGGCCGAAGGAGAAATTCTCCATCATTCGCCAGACATATGGTTATGCCAAGATCCTGCGACAAATAAGCTTGAGACCATCAGCCAGAGTGTGTGGCGTAGCAAGGCCCAATCGCGCACAGTCATGCAGAATAAAAATCAGTGCCTACCTAACCACTGGCACGGATTGTCGCCAATTGAAGTCCTAGATTTATTCAAATCAATCACCCAACTTGCACAAAAAAACCAAGAGTTAGAAATCGCAGTAATTATCGCTTTGATGATCGTGACAGGTCAAAAAATCGAAACAATCCTTAATTTCAGGTTATATCCAGATCGAACAAATTTTTGCGGAATGGGTCTTCTTTATGAACTTAGCGCGTGGTCCTGGGTCAGCACTCCATACCAAGCCAAAGTTAAAAAGCCAGCACCATATATGCAGGTTATGCCAACATCAGCATATCTTGTCCTTGATCTCCCTCTGCCAGTGCAGAATTTGCTACAGCAAACAGGCATCTCATTTTTCAACTTGGCGGCTGAATATGCTGAGGACAAAATCAAACAATTATTGTCCAAAACAAACAAACGCCAGCGCACCAGATTAACCATTGATAGGATTAGTAATTTTCTACTCAACTCCATCACGCACGTTGAGCGCGCAGATATTACTACTGCAATGCTAATAACTGGGCGCGAAGCCTATACCGGTACCGTCCCTGCGCATTATACACAGCAGCAGAGCCATAGGCTGAATATCATTTACACCAAATTTTGGGAAAGTGTTCTAGGGCATATACAACCTCCATCTTTACAAAGATACGACATAAATGACATTGCCGGGTCGGTATTTGCGCCCAAACAAGAGAGTCTCACGAAGCTTGTTGCGCAGTTGCAAGAAGTACTTACAGGTAGCATGCGCCGTTTAAAGTCAAGACCACAAGACTTGTTGTTGTTAATAAAATATCACAACAATTACACCCGTTATGTAGCGATGATGGTGGCTTATGCAACTGGCATAAGGGCCATTACCAATCCTATTCCCAGATTCAATAACATTGATAATGACACCGGCTTATTTGTTCTCAGGGATAAAGATAGTGAGGACGGTTACCATACCAGATTGATGTGGTGTGCACCCATGTGCATGGAGCAATTACAATTGTATTGGAATCACATCAACAGGGTGGTCCATAAAATAGGCTCAGGTAGACCGGATTTTTACTCCGAGCTCACATATGATCATAATGGAAAGAGCGAGGTCTTCTTTATTCAGTCGGATGAAAAGCCTATTAATGTAACCCCTCAAGTCCTCCATGAGTTTAGTGATTTGCCCTGCTATATAAATCTGCCGGATAATGCTCATCGCCATTACCTGAGATCAACACTGTTGGAGAGGAACTGTCCGCCAGAGGTTATAAATGCTTACATGGGGCACTGGAGTATAGGAGAAGAGCCATGGAGCAAATATAGCTCTCTCAGTGCATATAACTATCGTAAGCATCTTGCTAAACATATTCCGTTCATTCTCGATGATCTGGGCTTTAAAGTTTTAAATCTTGAGGAAAGATAAAGCTTCCAGGAGATAGAAATGCAGAAAAATTCAGCTTACGCGATGGAATGGCACAAAAGACTCAAACCAAGGAAAGCCAACGCCAAAAAACTTCCGGCCAGTGTCGAAGCAGAAAGATCGCTTGCAATAAATTTATTCGTCGCAACTTTTCCGCAGTTGGCTCGATCAGTACCTGACCAGGTGCTTACAGAGTCAGAGGTGTCCTCATTTTGTGTGCAACTCAACACTGATTGTTCGCACAATGCATTAATGCAACGTTTTTCGACCATTGTCCGTATTTTGCATTATGGCCGCGAGCAACTGAATTGGGATGTTCATATCCCGAGTATTCCAACAAATATAAAAAGAGAGCCAAATCGTTTTAAGATCGGAGACTTTAACTGCAATCAGGCCAATGAGATAGCAAAGCTGCTGATAAAAAATCTTTCAGAACCTGATCCTCCCGATATCATTCAAAGGTGCGGGAGGATATTACTGAGCGCTATTGTGTTTGGGGGGGTTACGCAATCTTTCAGGTATTTTCAGCTTTTGGAGGAATTGCCGAATATGTTTCACCTTAATTCCGGGGAGTTGATAATCTCGGCAACAAAGGACGGCCGTGACTGGATATGGTTTGCAGATCCAGTAACCCAAAGTCTGATGGTACGCTGGTTTCACAATAATAAAGAGGACCATGACCGTGTTGCAGATATTATACATTATGGTGCTAGAACGATAAAATCTTATCTTACGCATTCTGGTTATGACTCACCCGTAAAAATTGGAGAATTACGCAAACAATGCATCAACAGAAATTCCTTGAGAATAGAACCCTTCCTTGCGGATTTTTCTCAAGGCAAAAACACTTCATATCCTCTACCTAAATCTACGTGGCATCGTTTATATACAGGTAAGGCCCTGAAGGACAATCCGGAACTTGAGGAGGTAGGCATTAGCCCTGTAAACCCTCAAGAACAGTACAACTCAGATCCAAGCTTAGTAGATAAACGACAACAGATTGAATTATGGAAGAGTTGGTTTAAAAATCAAAAAGAGATTGTCAGCGATCATTCTACGTTTATAGGTTATCTGGAACAGATAATCGCAGATCACAAAGATCAACTTACCCCTGCCACATACTATCTTTTAAAATGGGGCGTGGATTTAGCTACCAACATTCCCAGGGATCTTCTCAGGGCGTACCCGGGAAGGGAATGTTCCAGGTTAAAACCCAAAAGTGCCGTGAAGTACATGCTTTCTATCGCCAACTACCTGATTGCAGAGGCAGAAGAAGAGGATTTGGCAGAGATTGAAAGTGATGAATTACATGATCTCTATACTCAGGTTATAGCGCTGGCCCCCCAAAGGAGCGATAACCATACAAGCACTAAAATGGCCAAAGCTGAAAAAAGAAGAATGGTACAAGTTGCAGAAGGATTAAGGCGCTTCCATGGTTTTCTACGGGTAAGATATGGTGCTATGGATGTAGATTTTTCAGATTTATTGCCTGAAGGTGGGGGATACGTAAAGCACAATGTAGATGCGAACTTGATAAGCTATGACGAATACGGTAACGCTTTAAAGGTATTAGGTGCGGAACTGGAACAACCAACTGATTTGCAACTAATGCAGATGGTCCTGCTGGTACTTGGGTTTGAGCTAGGTCTCAGACGGGGCGAGTGCTTGCGCCTTAGGATTTGTGACTTCAAATTCGATGCAGATATTTCTCAATCCCTGTTGCTGGTGCGCAATAGCCGATTCGGAACAACAAAGTCTCTTTCATCCGTCCGCAAAATTCCTCTGGCAGTGCTGGTGGAGCCATCTTCCTTAAAAATGCTCATCTATTGGTATCGCAAAAGGGTGTTTGATGCTGGTTCCGTCGATAGCGAAGCTCTTTTCTTGAGCGGGTCGCAGAATTATGTTTCCCCCTCTTTGTTCGACCTGTTTGTACCTATAAAGCAGGCAATTGTGCAAGCAACTGGAGACAATAGCTTGCGTTTTCACCATTTGCGTCATTCTTTTGCCAATTGGACATTGCTCAGATTTCTCAGAACCACGATGCGAATTTCTGAGAGCCCCTTTCTTATGCATCCAGCTTTTTCACAGCAAAGGTGCGCGGAAGTTGTCAACGGTCTGCTAAAAAACTCCAATACCGGCAGAAAGTTTTTATATGAATTGGCTAGGTTGATGGGGCATGCATCCCCGGAGACAACACTGCTTAGCTATGTCCACATTCTCGACTACCTTTTAGCTCAGTCATGTATTCAGGCTCAACGGGAAATGGGTTTTACTGCCAAGAGTATCAGTGCTCTTACGGGTCTAACCCTTAACCAGATATATTATAAGCTAAAAAATGAAAAAGGGATAAGTGATGGGAGCTACGATCTTGCCCAGTTCCTTCCCAAGATTCCAGTAATTCCAGATAAAAATTTCCCGAAGCTTACTAAGCCAAATATGGCTCCAGTTTCTGTGGCAGAGAGCAGGGCAGAGTATGATTTTGTGTCCCGTATGCGAGTAATGCCACGTTGCCTAAAGGCTCTAAATGAAGGGGTCACTCTTGATGAAGTGGCCCGGACAAGCAATATAGATGTCATGACGTTGTCACGCTGGCACAACAGTTGGAACTGGATGCTGTCTCTTAAAACAAGCAAAAACAAGCCAAGACATATAAATTCTTCTACGGCTAAAACTTGCACCAATTTTTCCCCACGGTTCCCCCGAGAAAAACGTGAAAAGGTACTGTGTCATCGCATATGCAATAATTTTGCAAAAAAGACTGTAGAGGAGCGGAACAGGTTCAGGCGTTTCTTTTGCTACTTTCTAACCAACTTCACCATAGCTTCAAAAGGAATTTATTTTATAGAGGAGAGACTACTCGAACCTTATATTGACCGGCTCAGAGAAACTGGCATTTTTAAAAAAGAAATATGCGTGATAAAGAGGATCCGAGGTGCAAATGCCACTCAGATTGCCGAAGAGAAAAAAAGGATGAGGAAAGTTTGTCCAAATGCAGGAATTATTGACATCCAAACATATAAATCAAAAATAGATACTCTGCATCCCATAACCATTAAAGTTATTGATACTGAGAACCCACGGAATGATCCTGAAAAAGGGGAGTATCACTCAAACTCTGGCTTCAGAAAAGCCATATATATACTATCGGTTCTTGAACTTGAACCACATGACTATCCGTAACGCTTTGCAGGTTGCTGCAGAAGGTGCTATATGGCTCAATCGCTGGTTCTAACTGGTTTGTCTCGTGTATGCCACAGGTGTAGCACATAAATTATTGATAGCTGGATTTCGTAGCGCAATTCTTAGTGCCCTACCAGAATTTGACGTACTTAATGTGTGTTGAATTCTTCAATTTTTTCGTTAAGACGCAAACTTTCCAGTGGGTTAGTCGGGGCAACAGAGAGCATCCGCACGGTGCGTGCTGCGGTCTTTATATCTACGGGGGCCAGAAAAGTATAGAGCTGTTGTGATCGAGCAGCCCGCGATAGGGTTCAGGACAACAAAGCCAGGAATTGACCTGATTTATGAAGGATTTACACCCTCGGCGTGGGTAGCGAGATTTTCAAATATCTATGCCACCGTCTATTCGCAATCTGTGGTTGTACAGTTAAAACGCAAATTTCATGAAACGAGATAAATTTTATGCATACAACAATTTTAAGAAAAGTCGGGGGATCGGTCATGCTGGCGGTGCCGCCTGCTCTACTCAAGGCCTTACGACTACACGCTGGCTCAAGGGTTGAGGTTGCTGTTGATCAAGGGAGATTGATTATCGAACCCTCATCTCTACCCCATTACACCCTGAAAGAATTGCTTGTTCAGTGTGATGCAACGGCAGAAACCAGCGCCGAAGATCAGGCGTGGATTGATGATGGCCCAACCGGAAATGAGCTGCTGTAATGCAAAGGGGCTATATCTAGTCAATTTAAAACCGACACGTTTTAGTAGTCTCGCCGGGAACGTTCAATAAGCTGACCAAAACTCCCATTGTTTTACCTATCACCAGCGGCGGCAATTTTGTCAGAACAGCCGGTTTTGCTGTTTCTCTCAGTGACGCAGGGACACAGACAACCGGCGTTGTTAGTTGCGATCAACCCCCGCGCTATTGATATGACAGCGCAAAAATGAAGAAGATACCATAGCCTATTATTGAAGAAGTCTTGGCGCGGCTGGCCTCTCTTGTTACACCATTCCGCTGACATCCTCCCGGTCCTGAAGAGGCAGAGGTTGCCGCGCATTTTTGACCAAAGCCTGACAGAGTACGGCGATGACAAGATAAAAATTTAGCATCGTAACTGTTACGAATCTTGCCTTAAAACGCAGGCGAAAACCTTTTCTAAAAAGAATTATAGTAGCAACTCACACCCCCACCACCGGAATATCCTCCCACCGGGTGGTATAGCGTGGTGACAGCAGTTCCCGTTTCATAAACCACTCTTTCTCTTGGCGCTGACTGCCAAGATACACATTCCCCATACCGGACTGATTGATTCTATCCATTGCCTGCATGAGGTTCTGGCTCTTCTGCGAATCTTTGGCATCGTAGAGCAGGCAGTGTTGCACCTCATCCTCCTGGCATAGGTCTGAAAGCATAACCCCAGCCTTGGCGTAGCGCTGATCTTCCTTCCAGATGTTCTCCAGCAGTTTTCCTGCCAGCGCGACCATCTTCAGGGTGTCACTGGTAGCTTCATAGAAACTACCCTGTGAGCTGTTGCTGAAGTAGGGGTGGTGCTTATCGAAGGGGCTGGTACGGATAAATACACATAGAGTAGAAGCCTTTTGTTTCCTGGCTCGAAGTTTGGTGGCGGCTTTGGCGGTGAATTCACACACCGCTTCACGCATGGGATCAAACTCGGTAATCCGCTCTGAAAAGGAGCGGGAGCACACCATCTGTTTCTGTGCCGGGGGAAACTCCTCCAGCGGCAGGCACGAGATCCCATTGAGCTCCATTACGGTACGTTCCAGCACCACGGAGAATTTCTGCCGAATAACTTTAGGTGTGGCTTGGGCTAAATGGAGCGCGGTTACAATGCGCATATTGTGCAGACGCTTTGCATGCCTGCGCCCCACACCCCATACCTCATCCACCGGCATCAGGGCAAGAAGGCGTTTCTGTCTCTGTGGATCCGATAGATCCACCACACTTTTGACAGCCGGATAGTGTTTAGCGCCCCAGTTAGCTGCCTTTGCCAGCGTCTTACTTGGACCGATACCCACACATACCGGCATCCGCAGATAGCGCAGCACAGTATCCTTTATCTTATACCCGTACTGCTCTAAATCCTGCATTCCACTTAAATCCAGGAACGCTTCATCAATGGAGTAGATCTCTACATGGGGAGAGAACTCCTCCAGGACGCTCATAACCCGATTGGAGATATCTCCATACAACTCATAGTTGGAGGAGAACGTCACAATGCCATGCTGCTGGATAAGATGGCGAATCTGAAACACCGGCGTACCCATCTTGATCCCCAAATTCTTTACTTCCTGGGATCTGGCTACAACACAGCCATCGTTATTGGACAGCACCGCGACCGGCTTCTTGCGCAGATCTGGACGAAAGAGCCGCTCACAACTGACATAGAAATTATTGCAATCGACCAAAGCAAACGTAGGCATATACTGACGACCTTAATTCTCTAGCTCTATACCTACGCTGCACCCTGCAGGTGACTTACTACCCCAACAACCGTACCCTGGACCACCACCCGATCTGCAGCATAGAACTGAGGCAGATAATTGTCATTGGCTGGCTGCAGACGGATCTTGCCATCCTTCTCGCGATAGAGGCGCTTCAGGGTTGTCGCCGTGTTGTCTACCAGCGCTACCACCAGATCTCCATTGCGCACCTGCTTCGCGGGTCTAATCACCACCAATGCCCCATCCAGGATCCCGTCCTGCAGCATGGAGTCCCCATTTACCTTAAGTAAGTAATGCTCTGGGCCTAAAAGCAAATACCCCACATCAATCCGTTCCTCGCCTTCAGTTTCCTCCATAGGGAGCCCGGCGCTGATGTAGCCAAGCAAGGGGAGGGAGGTAGTAGCCGGAAGCTGCTCCGCCGCATCTCCCAATACCAATAACCCGTCACCATCACGCACCAGTAATTTCTTGCCAATCAACGCCTGCACCATACGGTGCACTCCATTTATCGAAGCTGAACCAATCCCCGCTGCAATCTCCCGAATGGTTGGACTGATGCTTCGATGCTCAATCGATTCCGCTACAAAGCGAAACACCCTCTCCTACTTCGTTGTCAAAGCCATATTATCTCCTCCGTGTAAGAACAAGCATAAAGTGGAACGCTAGTGAAACACGGCAACTATAGGAACGGAATTGAAACAGAGTCAAGAAAAAGAAAAACAGGGGGGGTAAATGGAACCCTCTATCCTCCACATTTATAAGTCTGGTTATTGTTAGAATAGTTGCATATGCAAAGGGGAAAGGGATATGGTTAATCAAGTTTAGCGCGAAAATTAACCTGACAGGGGCAGCCATGTTTATAACGGTCAATGATATCCCGACGCCAGAACTTTCGCTCAGTTCGACATTATCTGCGTACAATGTCAGGATGCGGCGTATGTGATGATTGGGGAGATGGGCAGAGGAAGATTCTTAACCAAAGATGCAACTGGGCTGACTGTACTTTATGACAGGTGCTTGCCGCATTTTTAATGGGCGGCAACTACCCAAAAAAACTATCTGTGGATGTTTTCTTCCACTTCTATCCTGACACGGGGTGTTACCCTATGCGTATTTCGCTGAAAGTGGGCCACCAATTCCGCTTTAAACTGGGCCAGTGATTCCGGAGTAAAGTGGGCCACCCGTTATAGCGATGCGGCGCTGGAGTCTGTTTTTAGAACGGGTGTCAATTTTGGTCAAGTTTTATAGCGTATTTTCGCATCGAATCTCCCTTCAGTTC
>Ga0265295_1006922_pt1 | contig 13397 bp, 11 predicted proteins | sample Munlansysbiofilm_FD_192503 | JGI IMG/M metagenome (GOLD analysis project Ga0265295, IMG submission 192503) | Leachate microbial communities from a municipal landfill in Southern Ontario, Canada - Methane capture system biofilm | ecosystem: Engineered > Solid waste > Landfill > Unclassified ... | reverse complement strand
GATAAAATGTTGTTCATCTGCGGCGGACCGCGCATCTCGCACGAGCTGGCAATTGAGCTGGGCTACGACGCCGGATTCGGTACCGGAAGCTATTCCACGGATGTAGCCTCCTACATCGCCATCACCCTGAGCAAGAAGCAGAGCTGATGCTGTCTTTCCTGATGCTACTCATCGCCTTGGGTGTGATGATCACCATCCACGAGCTGGGGCATTTCCTGATGGCACGTGCCTTCGGAGTGGGAATCGAAAAATTCTCCATTGGATTTGGCGCACCAATAGCCAGTTTCAACCGAGCTGGTGTGGATTTTCGCATAGCATGGATCCCTTTGGGCGGTTATGTGAAAATGAAGGGGGAAAATCCGGGACAAAAGGAATCCGACTGCCCTGAACACGAGATGTTCAATCGCAAAGCCTGGTGGCAGCGCGCATTGATCGTTTTTGCCGGGCCCTTTGCCAACCTGATCTTGGGTATGTTGCTGTTCATTATAGCCTTCAGCTTTCCCCAAAAACTGGAAGATATCAGCCCCGTGATCTCTTCTGCGGAAGGTATTTGGGCAGAGCACTTTGCCCCAGGGGATTCCCTGATGAGCGTGAATGATCAACCAGTGGGCGGATTCAGCCGCTTCATGCTGGAGCTTGCCAGCGCAGACAATGCCCGCATCAGATACATAAGAAACGGGGAATCACTTACTCTGGATGTAACTACAGCGGAGAAGGACTCCCTGATGCGTAGCCTGATACCTCGGGTGACAACTGTGATCGGAGAAGTGTTTTCGGGTATGCCCGCCTGGCGCGCCGGCCTGAAACCTTTGGACCGCGTGGTGATGGTTGATAGCGTGGAAGTAAGTGATTGGTACGATATGCGTTCCCGCATTGTTGAAACCGAGAACGACGAAGTGAAGCTATTGATTGCCAGAGGCAACGAACTATTTGAACGCACGATCAGCCTGGAACACAACATCGCCTCCGATCAGGGGAGAATGATCGGTATCAGCCAATATATGCCAATCAGCGAGACTCTGCGCCACAACCCAATCCAGGCGATCCAATATGGCAGTCTGGCGACCGTGAATTTCGTCGTAATGAACTACAAAGCCATGTTCAGCTTGGTGAAGCAACCCTCGCAGATCAAGACCAGCGTGGGCGGGCCTGTGATGATGGCATCCATGACTTCCGAGATGGGCAGACGCGGCATCGGACCACTCTTCGTGCTCTTCGCATCGATCAGTTTGATCCTGATGGTGATGAATCTCCTGCCGATTCCGATCCTGGATGGCGGACATATCCTCTTTGCCTTCATTGAAGGTATCATAGGACGTCCGGTACCGATCCCAGTGCAGGTGTTTCTGCAAAAAATCGGTTTCGCCATCCTGATTACATTGATGCTTTACGCCTTCTATGCGGATATCACCAAGGTGATTATGCGCTTCATTTACACGAGGTAACATGCCATTTAGCTATACTTTACAAGCCACAAGCGGGAAAGCCCGCGCTGGTAGAATTACTACAAACCATGGTGAGATCCTCACTCCGGTTTTCATGCCGGTGGGAACTTTGGGCACGGTGAAAGCCATGAGCCCGCAAGAACTTATGGATACGGATGCGCAGATCATTCTGGGCAATACCTATCACCTGTATATGCGCCCCGGTCATGAGCTGATCCGCAAAGCCGGCGGTCTGCACAAATTCATCAACTGGGAACGACCGATGCTCACCGATAGCGGTGGGTTTCAGGTAATGAGTCTGGCAGCCCTGCGTAAGATCACCAAAGATGGGGTAAAATTCCGCTCTCATATCGATGGCTCCCTGCATTATTTCAGCCCGGAATCGGTTATGGAAATCCAGGAAGCACTTGGTGCGGATATTATCATGAGTTTCGATGAATGCCCACCGTATCCCGCCTCGCGGGACTATGTAGAGAAATCCCTGACTACCACCCTGAAATGGGCGGAACGTGGGAAAAGAGCATTTCACAACCACGAAAACCAAGCCCTGTTTGGGATTGTTCAGGGAGGGATTTATAACGATCTTCGCGAAAAATCCGCCCTGGCGTTGATCGATATGGATTTTCCCGGATATTCCATCGGCGGCCTCGCTGTGGGCGAAGGCAAAGAAGATATGTTCCGTGTAACGGAGTTTCTGCACGATATCCTGCCGGCAGATAAACCCCGCTATCTGATGGGCGTGGGAACTCCCAGCGACCTATTGAACAATGTCGCCCGGGGGGTGGATATGTTCGATTGTGTAATGCCGACCCGCAATGCGCGCAAGGGTTCTATCTTCACCAGACATGGTAAGATGATCATCAAAGCGGCACGTTATAAAGAGGATTTCAGCCCCATCGATCCGGAGTGCAGTTGCTACGCTTGCACCCACTTCAGCCGCGCGTATATCAGACATCTGATCACCATGAACGAGATTCTGGGTATGCGTCTTGCCACCATTCACAGCTTGCATTTTTACCAGGAACTGATGAGCATGGCGCGTGAAGCCATCATGGCAGATAGATTCTCGGACTTTCTGGCAGAAATGTTACCGGTTTTGGACCGTATTGTGGATTAGGTACCCTGCCCATGCGCAAATGTGTCCTGCTCGTTTGTTTGCTGATTAGCCTCTCCGCACTGTTTGCGCAAGAAGAACCGCAGTTCTATGCCCTGCGGGAAAATCCCCCTCTGGTGCCCATCGATATGCGCCGCCCCGGCTACTGGATTTCCCGGCATCCCGCCCCGGACTCTCTGTTGATGACAGCGCAAGAGATCGAGCTACTAAACCGCCGTAATTTCCGCCAGGGACACGTGGGACAGATTTTGGAGAGCGCTCCCATCATCCAATCCAGCTATCTGAAAAGACAGATCAATTCATGCTACAGTATGGCAAAAGGCAGTGGTAAATATCTACAGGATGGCAGCCCAACCTCCTCTGCTTTTTGGCAGAACATCCGCCATATTCAAAATCAAGACGCCATAAAAAGAACTCAGAATACCCGCTACGCCTCACCTATCCGCTATACAAACCAGCGCTTGATCCCCTATTCTGGGATTCTCACCCGCGAAACGCTTGATCTGGAATTCGACCGTATCCAAAATAGCGGTTTCGATATCGGCGAACCCATCGTGGTCTATCACGAATCCCGCGATGGGAAATGGGTCTTTGGCGCGGGTAGAGCATCCTCCGGATGGTTTTTCAAGGAAGATCTGGCGTTTTTAACCCGGCAGGAATGGCTGAAATATCTGCAAAGCAAGGATTTCGCGGTGTTTTCTGCCGATAAAAGCGATCTCTACTTGGATCCCTCTCGAACCAACTATTGGGGAATGGTGCGGATGGGAACGCGGCTTCCGCTGATCTCGGAGCATCCTGGTTCCTACGAACTTGAACTTCCCAACGGACAACGGGTGTTCTGCGCCAAAAACGCTATCCACAAAGGTTTCTTGCCCTACACTGCCCGCAACGTTTACGAACTCGCTTTCAGTGCTCTGAATGCACCCTATGGCTGGGGGGATCTGAATGCAGAATACGATTGCTCCGGATTTCTGAAACAGATATTTCAATGCTTTGGCATATACCTGCCGCGCAATGGAACTACCCAGTATGGAGCGGGTGCTTCAATTCACGAGTTCAGCGCTGCTGATAACCCCCAATTCCGGGAGTCCATAATAATTAACAAAGCCCTGCCAGCACAGAGCTTTCTCCGCATGCCGGGACACATCATGCTGTATCTAGGCTCCGTAGAGGACAAAGCCTATGTAATTCACTCGCTGTGGGGCATCAGCTTACCCAGAGAAAACGACAAAGATAAGGTGATCGCTGCCAATAAAACCTTAGTTAGCGATCTGTATCTAAGCGATGGAAGCAAAAACAAATCGTTGCTGATGCGCATCAGCGGGATCGGAGCCATCAGTAATGCAAAATAAGGATAGCAATATGATCAAACGTATCATGATTATCGCCTTACTGGCTCTGGCGGCGTATTATGCGCTGCTGTTTGCCAACGAACCCAAAACCCGGGTGCTTGCCACCGATCGCCTGCTGGAATCCTCCGGCCTGGCACGCTCTTTGATGAATAAAGACATCCTTTACTCCCACAACGATTCAGGTGGAGAAGCTTCTGTATTTGCCATCGACACTTCCGGAAATTTGGTGGCAGAAATCCGCCTGGATAATGTAAAAAACCGGGATTGGGAGGAAATCGCAACCTGGCGACATCCAAAAACCAATACCGCTTACATATATGTAGGAGAAATCGGGGATAACAAGGCACGTTACCAGAACCTGAGCTTCTACCGCTTTGCAGAACCCCAGCTTACAGATAGCCTGATCGTCGTTAACGATTATGATAAGATCGATTTCGTTTACGAGGATGGTGCCCGCGATGCCGAAGCCTTTTTTGTGGAACCCAAAACAGGAGACATCTACATCATCTCGAAGCGGGAAGACCAAGTGGGTATCTACAAGCTTCCCTATCCTCAGCAAACTGGGGTAATCCTCCGCGCGGAAAAGATGGGAGTGATGCAAATGAACTGGGTGACTGCCGCGGATATCTCCCCGGATGGAAAGCAAATCCTGGTAAAGAACTACGGTAGTGTGCGAAAATTCCGCGTGCGCGGCAACGCCATCGTGAAAGCCCTAAGCGGCAAAGGCAAAGATCTACCGTATCAGCTGGAACCCCAAGGAGAAGCCATATGTTTCGACCACTCCGGGAAAGGATACTATACCCTTAGCGAGGCGGCAGAAGGTAGGGACCAGATTCTCTATTACTACAAATAACTGGATTACTTCAGATAATTACGGGCGATCTGGTGACCGCCCGTGTTTTATTTTTTAAGCTAGCAGTTCTTTAGAGCTGAGTGTCCTTGAAAAGCTGGGACATGGTCTTCACCGAACCCAGCAGAGCGGAGGATTCATAAGGAAGCACCACTGTCTTGTCTCCCTTCTGCACCAATCCCTCAAACGCGGCAATGTATTTCAACGCTATCTGGTATTGAGCAGGGTCTGCACCGGATTCTTTCAAAGCTTCAGCCACCAACAGGATGGATTTACGTTCGGCATCCGCAACCAAGAGCTTGGATTGCGCTTCACCATCGGCACGAGCGATCTTGGCCTGTCTTTCACCTTCCGCGGTAAGGATTTGGTATTCTCTTTCGCCTTCGGCGGTGAGGATCTTCGCACGTTTATCGCGCTCTGCCCGCATTTGTTTTTCCATCGCATTACGAATCTCTTCCGGAGGCTGAATCTCCTGCAGTTCCACCCGGTTTACTTTCACGCCCCATTTATCTGTGGCTTCATCCAAGATGTTCCGTAATTTGGCATTGATGCTATCGCGCGAGGTAAAGGTAAGATCTAGGGTTAGTTCGCCGATTACGTTACGCAGAGATGTCTGAGTAAGCTTCTCGATCGCTTCCGGCAGGTTTCCGATCTCATACACCGCTTTATAGGGATCTGTGATCTGGAAGTACAAGAGGGCGTTGATGTTCATGGAAACGTTATCTGCCGTGATCACGTTTTGTCGGGGGAAATCGTAAACGCTTTCCCTCAGGTCAATCCGATTCTCCACTCTTTGAGCGACCACCACATTGCCCCGATAATCTGTTTTGTTGTAACGCCAGTGGATCGGACGCATTTTATCGAAGATCGGCACTACGATGTGCAACCCGCTGGGGAGAGTTTTGTAATACTTGCCCAAGCGTTCGATAATAACTACTTCCGCTTGCCGCACCACGATGATGCCGCGCGCGATGAAGATAACTACCAGAGCGGCAAAAGCTATAACAAGATATAAGGAGAACATTTCCACCTCCACTTCATTTGTATGCTCAAGATACTGGGTATCCCGATCTTGGCAAGTAAAATATTGTCCTTGGGCGTTTGAATCGTATCTAAAACGCCACACAGGCAAGCTCGTTACCGGAATGATATTGCCTGTGTGGTCAATATAAGAGGGCGAAAGTGCCCAATACTTCTTTTACATCTTCACGCTTACATTGATGTTTTTGAAGCGTGCGGGAGCAACCCCGTGAGACAAGCGCATCACCTGCCCGGGTTCACCTTTTCCACAATGGAAGGTGGAGTGATACGCCCATTCTTCCTCGCCGCAGATGGCATCGCAGGAATTCCAGAATTTGGGTGTAATCCCGAAATAGGTGGGTTCTTTCACGATTGAGGTGATCTTGCCATTCTCGATTTTATAGCCGATTTCGGTGGTAAACTGGAAGTTATTGCGATTGTCGTCGATGCTCCATGTCTTCGTGAAATCCAAGTAATAGCCATGTTCGGTGCTGGCGATCAGCTCTTCCAAGCTACCCTTACCGGGGGCGATGCAGAGGTTTGTCATCCGCACCAGGGGAATATCGTCGGCAAACGAGGCTTTCATATTTGAAGATGGTTCCAAGCCCAGCATATGCGCGATATGGCGCGAGGTTTGCTGATTTACCAGAATACCATCCTTGATGATATCCACGCGGCGTCCCGGCACTCCCTCGTCATCAAGGGGATGATAGCCCAAGCCACGGGGATCGGTGCTATCGCTATAGATATTCAGGATATCCGAGCCATATTTGAAAATACCAAGCATGGAAGGTTTCACGAAGGTCTTTCCAGCGTAGGAGATCTCTTGGCCAAAGATGCGGTCGGCTTCGGTAGCGTGGCCCACGGATTCATGCAATTGCAAGGCGAGATGCCCACCTCCGATGATAATATCGGCGGTTGTATCGCTGATCACCGGAGCTTTTAGCAAGTCGATAGCTTCTTTTTTGATCCGCTCCGTATTCTCCAAGAAGTTTTGCTTGTGAAACAGCTCGAAGCCTGCTCTGCCTGCACTCATGTGTCCCGGCCAGGTGCGGGATTGCGTCTGTCCCGCTTCGGAAGCGATCACATTCATCAAAGGCAGGGTATTATAAACCGTAGTGTGGCTGAAGCTACCCTCGGTATTGGCATAGAATTTCTCCTGGCGTTCAAACTCGGCAGCTACATAAGAGTGCACGATCTTGCCCTCAGGTTTGATCATTTGCGCCAGTTTCTGCAGGTAATCCAGTTTTTCTTCCTTGCTCATGGCAAAGGGATCGATTTCCGGGTTATGTTGATAATCCGCGAAAGTAGGGCTAAGGGTAGGGAAAGAGAGCGGTGCTTTCTGAAACATCGCGCCATGGATCGCGTTATCTTTTGCGCGTTTGATCAAGCGTTCGATGGATGCTTCGCTGAGGTCTTTGGACCCTGCGAAACCAAAACATCCGTTGATGAGAACGCGAATGCCGATCGCCGGGGAACTCTTTGAACTGCTAAAGTTGCGCAAGTTACCATTTACGAACGTGATGTTTTCAAAATCCGTGAAGCTCACGCGGACATCTGCGAAGGTTACTTCGGGGCTTTGCAATTTGGCTATGATATCTTTTATCTTTTGTTGCATATAGCTTTTCCTAAATAGTCTTGGTGGAGGAAGTGATGTTGAAGCCAGTCACTTTGGCGTGAGGGGCTTGGGCAGAGCTTACATGGAAGCTCTCATAGTTATCCGAGAACGGGATGGTAGCGGCTTTATTTTCCAATTCGGTCACATTCTCGAAGATGCGGGAAATACGTTCGGTGAAGCGCAGATTATTCACTACGGCTGTGATCTTGCCATCTTCGATGAGAAAAGTGCCATCTCTGGTGAGGCCGGTAAGCGAGGTCTGCCGCGGATTGATGAAGTTCATATAGTGCAGGCTGGATATATACAAGCCTTTTTTTACGGAGCTTATCATCTGGGATAGAGTGGCGTTCCCCGGCGCGATTTTTACGCAAGACGCCGAGTTGCCATTTTTGGGCAGTCCCAATTTGTGATGGTAGTATTGATCGCACATAAACGCTTTAAAAACGCCGTTTTCGATGAGTTTGAGTTCTTTATAGATGTGTCCGCCATAGCCATAATCTCTGCCAATCATGCGGGGATCCTGGGGATCGTCTGTGATCGTGATAAATTCCGGAAACACCTTTGTGTTCAGTTTATCTTCGAAGAAGCTACTATGCTGGTCCAGAGCGGAAGCGCTCATCCCGTAACACAAATATTGGGCGAATTCCGCCAGACAGCGGGGAGCCAGGATCACCTCGTACTCTCCGGGTTCCACATCCACCACGGGGTTTGAGGCATTTAGTATTTTCGCCATCAACGCAGCGCGGAAGCTTTCTATCTCAAAATACTTAAAATCCTCTCCGCCAAATGTTTCCAGAACGGTTATCTGGCTTTTATTGTGCACAGCCTTTACTTCCAGATAGATGGGCGAGCTTTTACTGCTTTTGTCCAAGCCGTTGCTATTGATCAGGCGGGATTTATAATAGTTACAGATGAAGGTTCCATACAGCTCAAAATCGTGTTCCGCGGCACTCTTGGCGAGTGAGCTCAGGATATCAGTTTTGCGCTCCAAGCTGATGGCTTCGATGTTATTGCTCAGTTGTCTTTGGGGCGCCAGCCTTTGGTCGTCTTCCACATCCACAAAATCCGGATCATCCGGGAGGGAATCGATAATATTGAGCGCTTCTGCCAGAGCATTGTCGATCTTTTGGGGATCTGGGCTGTCGATCCCGAAACTGAACTGTTTTTTGTCTTTATAAAGCGAGCATCCGACGTTGCAATTATCCTTGCTGATATTGTAGTTTGTCTGGCTTTGGTAGAATCTCAAAAAATCTGTCTGCCAATCTTCTTGATTGATCACGAACTTCAATTCCGGATGTTTTTCCAGAGCCGCTTTTAAGTAAAGCAGGTTTTCGTGCATATAGCTATCCTTTTATAGTTTATTATTATATCCAAGTGTGATGGTTGTGCCTGCGTTTGGGGCTGTTTATCCGCGGCACGAATTCCCCCTGCGCGGGGCAGTCGTCGGTTTGAAGCTCGCCTTTCAGCCATACCTCAGTGATCTCCCCCGTTAGCTCCACTTTATTGCCATTGGGGCCGTTCACTGTGCTTTGCAGATTGGGATCGTAGATTACAAAATCTGCATCTGATCCTGCTTCAAGACAGCCTTTTTGGGGATATATACCCAAGCGTTTGGCTGGGTTTTCGCTTAGCATTTTAAGACAAGTGGCAAGCGGCACCTTACGTTTTTTCCAGAGTTCCGATAGCACCCAAAGATAGCTGTATTCCATGATTTCTGCGGGATTTCCCCGGAACAGCTCATCCTCACAATCGATCTCGCAAGAGCTATTGGAGAGCAGGTATATCTTATTTGCTTTAAGAAGATCCCACAGCTCGGTCTGGAATTGCAAAAAATCCGTTTCCCAGCGGGCGGGAAACAGCTCCGGCTCCAAGAGATGCATCAGATCTGCCATATTCATGGCAAAGGAGATGTCGCTGCGCTTGGAGATGCTATTGATGAATTCTATGGTCTCGTAGGACGACACTCTGGGGATGTGTATGGGGTTTTCCTGCATCCGGCGGAGGATCTTTTTGATGCCATCTCTTTGGGATTGGAATGTGTAGCCAGTGTGAGTATCCACATCGTAACCTTGAAAGGCAAATTCCGTATCGCTTTCGTAGATATCCATAAAGAGATCCATGATCTCGGTAAAGCTGAGGGCATCTACATTGGGATTTGGCGAGGGAGTCATCAGGATGATGCCAACCACTCCTTTGTTCCAAAGTTCCTGGGCAGATTCCGCATAATATGGATAGTCGTTCACGTCCACGTGCGCCCAAAAAGCCAGATCGGTGTGGCTCACTCCCTCGGTCTTCTTTATCACATCGCTTAGATTATAGCTCTCAAAGATAGGCTCTTCGGTATGGTAACTAAGCTCCGCCAAAGTAGTCCACCCGCCTTTGATCGCGCTTTTGGTAGCTTTCAAGAAACCGGTGGCGAAGCCCTTTTTTGCCCCCAACAGATGACTGTGAGCGTCTATGGCTCCGGGCAACAGGATTTTCCCTTTGAGGTCGATCACTTGTGGCTCTTCTTCGCTGGTGATGTCGTCTTGCGAGATTTTGATGATCTGCCGGTCGAAGAGCACGTTTACTCTCTTCATCGCGGCAGAACTGGTAGGCAGGGAGGCGTTTATAAATAGTTTCATGTTAGTATGCCATAATCGAGATCCCCGCATCCACAAAGATGATGTCTCCTGTTACTCCCGAAGAGAGGTCGGAGAGCAGATAGAGGGCGGTTTTGGCGATATCCTCCTGTTCAATATTGCGGGAAAGTGGCGCGCTTTTCTCGATGCGCCGCTGCATTTGAGAGATCCCCCCGATGGCTGATGAAGAAAGGGTGCGGATCGGGCCTGCGGAGATCGCATTTACCCGGATTCCTTTTTCTCCCATACTATAAGCCAGATACCTCACGGTTGCTTCCAACGCGGCTTTTGCGATACCCATCACGCCATAGTTTGGCACCACCTTCTGCGCTCCGTAATAGCTGAGGGTGATGATGGACGAGCCGGGGTGCAACAGCATCTCTGCCTCGCGGGCGATTGCCAGGAGCGAATACACCGAGATGTCCATCGCGGTGAGAAATCCGTGCCGGCTGGTATGATGAAAGGGGATATTGAGATCGCTGGATGGCGCAAATGCCACGCTGTGAACTATAAAATCGATCCCATCCCATACCTCTGAGATCAGGCTGATCATGTTTTTGATGTCGTAATCCTTGCTGAGGTCACATTCATATATCATCTCTACGCCAAGTTCTTCGGCGATGGGGATCACTCTTTTTGCCAAAGCGCCACCGGCATAACTGATCGCCAATTCTACGCCTTGCTCTTTCAGGCTTTTGGCAATGCCGTAGGCGATGCTGTGTTTATTTGCAATTCCCAAGATCAGGGCTTTTTTCCCTTTAAGGTTCATATCTGTCTCCTTTCAGCCGCATAACCGCAGCTTCCGTCTTTGCCAGCATGGCAGTGTTTTCGAAATGCGCAAAGATATTCCCCGCCCGGATATAGTTGCTGCGGGCAGTCGCGCTTTCGCCAAGAGCTTCCAGAATGTTCGCTCTCAGCCAGAAATCGTATCCCAACGCTCCGAAATTCTCGTAGCGTTCGTCCCAATCCACTGCCTCCGAAACATATTGTAACGCTGTAGCGTGGTCTTCCCCCATATGATGATGATATGCCATCGCATACAGAGCCGCCGCCAACACTCCGGGGTCTGCGCTGAAATCCCGCTTCAAGCTACGCCGGTATCTGGCGATGAGTCTGTCCAGATCCTCTGCGGACCTCCCGCCATAGCCGGGATTCAGATGGGATTCTGCCTGCAAGGCATGGGTGAGCACCTGCATCCGGATCCCCAGGGGGAAATCGTAACTATCCACCGCCAGATCCCGGATCCCGGTGTAGTTCCCTTGTTTTTGAAGAATGTAAAGATCCAACAGCAACAGCACATGCGCCGAGCCGGGATCCGCTAATTGAACGAGCTGATCCAACGCTTCCCGTTGCGTGGAATACTCTGCCATATTCCCTTCCAGAAACGCCAGCCGTGCCAAACCGGATAGCGTGTAGGCTTCGCCCCGGAGATCGCCAAAGGTGCGATATTGGCGCAAGCTGGAGAGATAGGTCTGCCGGCTATCCAAAAAGCGTTGTTTCTGCTCCAAATTCTGCGCCAGGGAAAGAGTCGCATCTGCGGCTGCTTTTGCCGGAGCTTGCTTTACGGAAGCAGGCCTGGAACAGGCAAACAAGCCAACCAAAAGCAGGAGGGGTAATAGTGCCAGCCTAATTTTCACCCGGCACCTCACCGATTCTTGATCCCGGAGAAAATGCTTTGATACGGGAAGGAGTGATGCCTTTGCGCAAGATCGGATTGTTGTTCAAGGCTTCCAGGGTCTGATTTGCCTTCGCCAGAGTTTCGTTCAGATTGTTGATAATCAAGAGTAGCTCGGGATTGGAGCGAGAAAGACTGCCCATGATCTTCTCGGTCTCCGTCAAGGTTCCGCTAAGCGCGTATAGGGATTCGCTCAGAGGCCGGATCAATACTTCTCCCGTGGGATCCAGCATCTTGAATACCAAGCTGTCTGGATAGGCATAGTTTTCCGCCGCGACGTTGAGGCTGGCGATCAGGTCTTCCAAAGCTTTGGTCTGCCCCGCAACGCTCTCGCTGATATCTGCCACATTGTTTACAATGCGCAAAACAACTCCGGCATCCGGGTTGTTATCCCGGTTCAGGTTTGCCGTAAGTGTCTTGAGTTCCACGAGGTTTGCATTCATCAACACCAAGGTGGTATCCGCTTTTTCCGAAAGATTCGCGGCATTCACCAGGATGCGCATCAAAGCTCCCTTGTCTGCATTGTCATCGTTGTTTAGCTCCGAGGTAAGAATCCCAATGTTTTCCACGATCATCCCGATGGGATCGCTGGCTTTGGGTGAAAGTACCTTCAACAGGGCGCGCCCCTCCGCAAAATCCGTGGAAGGGATGAAGCTCCCCTCCGGCAAAGGTGCTGCCTCACCCGGAGCGCGAACATATTCGAGCGTGGTTTTGTTCGTAATAGGGATCGTTGTCCGATAGATCACGCTATTGCCGCGCATCAGTTCACGGTAGCGTTTCAATACGTAGAAATCCACCCGGATACTGCTGTCGTCACTCAATTCAAAATTATCCACTCTGCCGATCTCAAATCCTTTGTAGAGAACCGGAGTCTGCGCCGAGATCCCAATGGCATTTTCCAAACTGGTGAAAAAGTGGAAACGCTTCTCAAAAAGATTCTGCCGGATAGCGATGGATACGACTGTAAGGATCAACACCGCCAAGGGGATGGTGATGAAGGCAAATACGATCTTCTGTGTATGCTTTAACTTATAATTCATGGTTTTTTCCAGATGAGTTTAGTCTTTTATGCGGGCACAAATTTGTCAAGAAAGACTTTATCCCCCATCACTTTTTTCGCGTCTCTCAATATCGCTTATGGTGATAACATGATTCAATAAGCTTATCGAGGCAAGGTATAGTGCCATTTGAACGGCGTATCCACGTATCTAAATTAAGCGGGTAGAGTAACCACATCCTTTCATTTGTAAACCAAGAATATTGGGTGTCCGCAAACCGAAATCCCTAGGCGTTTCGCAAAAAAATAGCGGGATGCTAATCTTCTTGCCTTGGAGGAGGTTCTTGATTGACAATAATTTTCTATAAACAGAACCAGGCACCCCCATTGCTCAAAGCAATCGCCCTGCCGTCTCGATGCAGCAGGCGCTGCATGATCACGACATCGCGATTGATTCGGGAAAAGGGGATAAATGTCTATAGCGTGTGGAGATAGATTGCTTAAACCCGATTGATGCCATTGGAGTTCATTTGGCCATCTCAAATCTCCAATGCAGCTAGTAGTTAAACAGGCCAAATGGACTTCAATCGCATGTACTGTTTTTATCCCGGCGATGAAGTCCAAGCCCCCCTGTAACCATTAGCAATTGAAGTAAATAGGGTTAGGGGCTTGAACTCCATGGCCTTAGCTGGGTTACAGTTTGGA
>Ga0265295_1006921_pt1 | contig 13398 bp, 12 predicted proteins | sample Munlansysbiofilm_FD_192503 | JGI IMG/M metagenome (GOLD analysis project Ga0265295, IMG submission 192503) | Leachate microbial communities from a municipal landfill in Southern Ontario, Canada - Methane capture system biofilm | ecosystem: Engineered > Solid waste > Landfill > Unclassified ... | reverse complement strand
TTCTAAATCTTCCGCGCGCTGCACTTTGTCCTCATGCATGACGATCATCAGCTTTACCGGATGAATCATCGGCTTAACGTCATCTGTCGGTACTTCATTCAGTTTTTCCACAAAAGAAACAATTTCTTGCATGTCTTGGACCATATGTTCCAGTTCTTGCTCGCTTAAAGTAAGCGCTGCGTAATCGGCAATTTCTTGCACAGTTTCTCGTGTCACCCGCATCGCACGTTCCCTCCTTATATACATGTGTCATCATACCAAAAAAGTCCTGTCACTGCAAAAGTCAAGTATCTAGCCTCAAACCGTCATACAAAGCTTAACCATGCGCGTTCAAAAAAAGTTGCCGCCCCGAAGAGCGGCAACGATCCTTATCCGATAATAATCATTCATCATCCTTTAAACAATGTTTTCTTGTTTCACTTGACCCCCTTCACCGCTGTACGAAAGACGCGTCATCGTTCCATTTAACACGGTCTCAATGTGAACTGGCCGTCCCCATAGGCGGTACACGTAAGGCAACGTTTTTTCAATATAACGCCTATCCAGTTCAATCCCGTCGTAGATGTGCACCAACAAAAGTTCTCCGCGACGAGCAAAATCACCATCTCTTACAACAATCGTCGGATAACCCCCGTTTGTGCGGGCACGAATGAGAACATCGCGCACCTTTTCAATATCTTTACTCGTAATACGCCAAGCATCGCGTTCTTCTGCAAACACATAGAGATCGAGATGACGGATCACATCTTCTGTCATATAGTTCCTTAAAAAAGATACATCGTTTTCAAGCTCTCGCACCTCGAATATTTTTGCTCGACCTTGCCCTTTTTTTCGTCCAAAACGAAGCATATACTCTTCTGGCGGATCATCATAGGAACGTTCAATGGCCTCAAACATTTTTAGCCCTAACAAGTAAGGATTAACAGTGGTACGTGAAGGGGCCGTCACTTGAGCATTCATCTTTGCATACTCGATCGTCTCCGCTTCGGTTAAATCAAGCGTGCGCATGATCCGTTGATGCCAATACGTCGCCCAGCCTTCATTCATTATTTTTGTCTCGATTTGGGGCCAAAAATAACGCATCTCATCATGGACAATGGTCATGATATCCCGTTGCCAAGGCTCGAGGATCGTACTATAACGCAGGATAAACAACAGCACATCTTTTTCGTCATCCGGCGGAAAATGCCGTTTATGCCTTCGGTCATTTTGTCCTTCGTTCCGCTTTACATGGGCATCCGCCGGGAAACGTCTGTCATCGACTTCGCCTGACATCGAAAGGGTATCGTCAATCCGCCTCATCCCATCCAGCTTAAGACGCTCATCGAGCGCCAAAAGATCGCTATAGCGACGATAACTTCCACTCTGTCGATCTTCATCGAATCGGATGTGCTTACCACGTCCATCCCCTGAAATCCTTGTTTCCCCGAGCAATGTCGTTTCAAAAGCATCTTCTTCACATTCCCAAGCAAAACCGTTTTCTCGTGCATGGCTGTAAGGATCGATATGCTCTTGAATCGATAGCACTGCATCTAAAAATACTTCAACGCGCTTCGTCCCATATAAACGTTCATAATGACGAATGCGCTCAGCGCTGTTGGCCATACTCTCCATCATCTGCCGGTTGGTCCGCGAGAAATAAATGTTGTTTTTAAAAAAATCGCTGTGTGCTAAAACATGCGCAACGATGAGTTTATTTTGTAAAAGAGAATTGCCTTCATATAAAAACGCATAGCAAGGATCCGTATTGATGACCAGTTCATAAATTTTACTGAGACCAAGATCATAACTTAACTTCATGCGTTGAAATGCTTTCCCAAAATGCCAATGCGTAAAACGACTGGGCATACCATATGAACCGATGGCAGCCATTACATCCGCAGGAACGATCTCAAAGCGCATCGGGAAAAAATCGAGACCAAACCCGCGGGCGATGTCACTGATCTCATCAATGGCCTGTTCCAAAGCTTTTCTTTCTGAGACATCATACCGTTGCAAGGGCGCATCCTCCTTTCCCCTTTAGATGCTCACACACATGGCGCCTATACATCAAGATTCATGCGATACGAACAGCGATTCTAGCGCCGGTAATATATCTGTCTTGTCACGAACCAGCACTTGCTTAAAACGCGGGTTGTTAATTTTTTCTAAAGTCTGCCAGAGCGAACTTTTACGCGCATACGGACTGACTTCTGCATACCCTGTTAAATTGGCACGTTTGACAAGTTCAGTGAGCAGACTCAGCGCTGTCATATTATCTTTTGTGACATTATCTCCGTCCGTAAAATGAAATGGATAAATATTAAAACGGTGCTGTGGATAGCGTGTCTCGATCAAATCCAGTGCGAATCGATACGCCGACGAGACCATTGTCCCTCCACTTTCACCCCGGCTAAAAAAGTGTTCTTCGCTGACTTCTTTGGCTTCCGTATGATGGGCAATATAGACTATCTCAGCATGTTGATAATTTCGTTTTAAAAAACGCTGCATCCAAAAAAAGAAAACGCGAGCCATCTCTTTTTCATATTTCCCCATCGAACCAGAGGTGTCCATCATGGCCATGATCACCGCCTGCGTTTCCTCTCGCGTTTCTTGCTGCCATGTTTTAAAACGAAGATCGTCAGGTTGGATATGAAATGACGTTTTTCTTAGTGCCGGCCCTGAGCGACGCAAAGCATTTAATATCGTTCTTTTTTTATCCAGATTGCTCATCAATCCTTTTTTCCGAACATCGTTAAAACGATCTGTGACGCTTTTTTCTATTGACTTTTCTTTGCGTTCAAGATGGGGAAGAGACCAGCCTTTAAAAAGCGTTTCTTCAATATCTTCCAGAGAAACAGCGACTTCCTCTATATCTGTGCCCGGCATGTCACCAGCTGTCCCCTTCCCCGCTGCATGCTCAGAATCGTCCCCGAACGAACCGAGCACGTCTCCCGGTTGCGCTTTACCATCGCCTTGCCCGACATGTTCTCGTTTTTGTTCATTGTAGCGAAAACGTATTTCATCCAAAGTATGAACAGGTATTTTCACATACTTCTTACCATTAGAAAGAATGATACTTTCATCATGGATCAAATCGCGTAAACGAGCACGAATGGCTTCTTTAATCTTTTCTTGATGACGCACCTGATCGGTATAGCCTTTGCGGTGAAGCGACCAGTCTTCCCGTGATATGCTCATCTCCATTCTTTGGTCCCTCCCTCACCGACGATTTCTTTGTATATGACGTCGAACATCCTACTATCGATTGAGCAGACTGCCTACATAACGTAAAAGCTCATTGGCGCAAACCGGACAGTAACCATGTTCATCGATGAGTCGCGCCGAAACCTCATTGATTTTTTTAAGTTGCACTTCATCCGGGGTCACAGCAGTCGTTGTAATTTTAACCACATCTTTAAGGTCTGCAAACAATTTACGCTCTATCGCCTCCCGCAGAGGTTCATGATGGTGATATTCAAAGACCTTTCCTTTCCGTGCATACGTTGAAAGGCGAATTAATATTTCTTCCCGAAAAGCCTTTTTGGCACTCTCCGAAATACCGATCTGTTCTTCAATCGAACGCATCAATTTTTCATCAGGATCAAGTTCTTCTCCGGTGAGCGGATCACGAAGTTTTTGCCGGCGAGACCAAGCTTCTATATTGTCGAGATAATTGTTAAACAGTGTCCGCGCAGATTCCTCGTATGAGTAAACGAAAGCTTTTTGCACTTCTTTTTTAGCGATCTCATCAAATTCTTGGCGTGCCAAAGCTATAAATTGAAGGTACTGTTCACGCGCTTCTTTACCAATGCTCGGATGTTGATCGAGACCATCTTTAATCGCCCGCAAGACATCGAGCGCATTGATACAAGAAGCGTCACGGCGTATGAGTGCACTCGAAAGGCGGTTAATAATATATCGTGGATCAATCCCTTCCATACCTTCATCATCATATTCGCTTTTGAGTTCGCGAAGATCGCTTTCTGACAAGCCTTCCAGTGCTTCGCCATTGTATAGACGCAATTTTTTGACAAGATCAATGCCTTGTTTCTTACTTGGCTTAAGGCGCGTGAGTACAGAAAAATAAGCTGCCGTATAAAGCGTATGTGGGGCGATATGCACATCTTTAAGCTCAGACTGATGAATAAGCTTTTCATAAATACGCGCTTCTTCATTGACTTTAAGCGTATAAGGAATGCGCATGACGATCATCCGCGAGGCCAGGGCTTCATTTTTGGGATCAGCAACAAAGCGGGCATATTCCGTTTCATTTGTATGGGCGACGATCAATTCATCTGCACTGATCAAAGCAAAACGACCTGCTTTAAAATTACCCTCTTGCGTCAGAGAAAGCAGATGCCACAAAAATTTTTCATCACTTTTTAAAATTTCTTGAAATTCCATCAACCCGCGATTGGCGCGATTGAACTCACCATCAAAACGGTAAGCGCGTGGATCAGATTCACTGCCATATTCGGTGATCGTTGAAAAGTCAATACTTCCGGTCAGATCGGCAATATCTTGAGACTTTGGATCGGATGGACTGAACGTACCAATGCCAATGCGCTGCGCTTCCGATAACAGTACCCTTTCCACACGAAAACGGTGTATATCGCCACCGTATTCATGATCCAGTCGATGGCGGCAGACCGGACAGAGCTCTCCTTCAATGCGCACCCCGAGCGCCTGCTCAAACTCCGGCCTCAGTTCATACGGAATCAGATGGAGCGGTTCTTCGTGCATCGGGCAGCCAACAATGCCATAAAGCGCCCCGCGCTCCGTTCGACTATACGCTTCAAGACCGCGTTTTAACATCGCTACAAGTGTCGATTTGCCGCCCGAGACCGGTCCCATAAGCAAAAGAATACGTTTTTTTACATCGAGCCTGCGGGCTGCCGCATGAAAATACTCTTCAACAAGCGTTTCTAATGCTTCATCTAAGCCATATATTTCGTCTTTAAAGAACGCGTAACGTCTTTTTCCATGAACTTCTTCTACACCAGCATCTTCAATCATGTGATAAATGCGGGCATGTGCACTTTGCGCAACATGTGGTGAGCGGCGGACAATTTCTAGATAGTCTGCAAAAGACCCTTCCCAGCGCAAGCGCTCCTCGCGTTCATAATACGCACTGAGTCTCCCTAATAAACGATCGAGTTCTAAGCTCACCGACCTTACCCCCTCGTCATAAGATTGGACCGCTTAAGCATCTGTATGCGACCGAACCAAAAAGCATGAGCAAACGACGACTCGGGGTAGATTTATTATAACATAAAACGCGCGAATGGTGTTTGAATTTTTTGCCCATTTGTTTATGATTTGGCAAATGGGCATTTTTCATGTACAATAGAATTAATGAAAGCGCGCGCGCATGGTGCGACAGCGTATGGCAAAGGGGGCGTGTCAAACGATGATTTTTAAAACGCTGATCATTGTCGCAATCCTCTCCTCTCTCATCTTTTTTATTTTAACGGCTGGCTATAATGAAGATAAAACGTGGAATTTGTAAAATCGCAAAGCAAGACAAACCTACAGCATAAAATCATGGCCCGTCCATAAAAGGCGGGCCATGATTTTATGCTTTGTTCTTATTTGTTCTTATCTTGAAGCAGCGTTTCTTTACGCAGCGTGCGACAGCTGCATCCGATGGCTTCTTCTGGTGTTTCAACCAAAGCATCCAGCAAAATATTGCCGATCGTCTGTGGTTCATCATAAAAAATTTCAGCGAGTTCTCGATGCTCCCAGTCACGAATGACCCCTTCGGCGTAATTGACGACCATATACAATCCCGTATAACAGGCGCCTATCTCACGCGCCAAATACACTTCGGGTGTGATGCTCTGACCGACCACATCGGCACCCCACTGTCTGAAAGCTTGAATCTCTGCCCTGCTTTCAAAATGCCGCCCATCCGTATTTACATACACACCACGCGTAAAGACATTTCGACCTGTCCCCGCCAAGTACTTACGCGCCACGCGCGCTAAGATGTCTCGCCCTGTCGGACAAATAGGATCGCGCATGATCATGAGATAAGGTCCGCCTAAGCCGACATCTTGTCGCATCGAATGGTCGATATAATCATCGACGATAATTAAATCGCGCAGCTCTAAGAGACGATTGATACTCCCGACGCCACCTTCGACATAAATGCGTTTAACACCTGCTTCTTTAAGCACCCAAAAAAGTTGCCGAGAAGCGTCAGCACGTGAGACATGAGGGGGGCGCCAACCATGCATTTTTGTGGTAAGCCATCTTTTACCTGCTGTTTCAACCCATTTAAACACTGGACTTTCCCCAAAAGGCGTCATAAATACAAGATCGCTTGCCAAAACACGTGTGTCTGCACGACCGAGATCTTCTGGAAACTCGATCGAAAAAGTGCTCGAACCTCCGATAATGGCATAAGAAGCTGCGGGTATCGTCGTGTTTTTGGTGTCAGTCAATAAGATTCCCACCTTTACAGAACGGATCTTCTATAACATTTTAATCGATAAAACGATATTTAAATTTTTGCATCCAACCAGTTTTGCGTTATGATATCCGCTTTGGATCACACGCTATGTTTGCAACCGTTCCAACCGCGAACCGTGCGGCGACGATTGATCGTTTCAATGGCCGAACGACATGGTCGATCAGCCTAAATCAGGAAACCCAAGCTGTCGATACGCTTCATACAGCACAATCGCTACCGCATTGGATAAATTGAGAGAACGTATAACAGACCGCATCGGAAGTCGGGCCAATGTGTCGGGATTGGCACTTAAGAGCGCTTCGGGCAGACCTTTGGTTTCTTTGCCAAAGACAAAGACGTCACCAGCCTGATAGCGGTACTCATGATAATGACGTTTGGCCTTGGTTGTTAAGTAAAAAAAACGATGCCCAGCAAGCTGTGCCTCGACATGGTTCCAAGACGGATGCTCAACAACTTGAACGAGCGGCCAGTAATCTAACCCTGCACGTTTCAAATATCGATCTTCGAGTGAAAAACCGAGCGGATGAACGAGATGAAGGGTTGCTCCAAGCGCTGCACAAGTTCGTGCAATATTACCCGTATTGCTTGGTATTTCAGGTTCAACTAAAACGACATGAATATCAACAGGTGATGGGTTGAATGACGCATGCGATGTTATCTGAGATGTATCCAAAACGTTAAACCCTCCACTTTCACTTTCAACGTCACACCATCCCATCGTTCACCAACGATGGGATATCATTCTTTAACTTTTGTTCACGTGATCGTTTGGATGAAAAAAACCAGGCCCATGTTTTTCAAGATCTAACAAATATGCTTTCCGATCAACACCACCACCATAACCAACAAGATCACCGCTTGATCCAATAACACGATGGCACGGTACAATGAGCGCAAGCGGATTGGCGTGAATGGCTTGACCAACAGCACGAACGGCCTGAGGGGCACCCAGTAAAGTGGCAATCGCCTTATATGTGCGTGTCGCACCAAAGGGGATATGCATGAGTTCGTGCCAAACCTTTAACTGAAATGGCGTACCATAAAGCTTGATCGCTCCGCTGTAAGGTATCGGCTTGCCAGCAAAGTATTGATCAAGCCATGTTTGCCAGTGATCTTGTTCTTCCGCTGAGGCAGGTTCTAATACAAAACGATGCAATTTTTTGGTTAACCAACGCTCCAATTCAAACCGACCGCGCGGACCTTCGCCAAATTGAGCATAGATGAGACCGTCTTCTGATGCCGCCCAAATCATCCCTCCAACTGGTGTAGAAAGCTCAGCATAGCGTATGGCTTTCATCATCATGTCTCCCCTTCAACGTTATGGCGGGGTGCATCGTCAACGCCGCAAGCATCACTTCATACCAAAAAACATCGTTGCCTTGAACCTTCCTTGAACCGGCCAAGCTTAGGTCTTTGTAACATGATTGGTAATGCCATTGTATCAGAAATGCCCCGGATTGTTGCATATAAAAAGCGCATATTCAATTTCTTCCAGTACCTTTTCATCCTTTTCCCGCCGTTTGGCTTCTTCCAACGCGGTACGCGCTTGTTCGCCGCCAATTTTCCCCAAGGCCCACGCTGCTGTGCCGCGAATCACTGGACGAGGGTCCTCATACAGACGCTCCGTGAGAAGCGGGATCGCTTCTTGAGCCCGATAATGGGCGAGTGCAATGATGGCATTCCGTTCAATTGTTTTTTTTCCGCGCCAACCCGCAGCAGTTTGAGCCCACGTCTGTTGGAATGTTTTTTTACTCATGCCTATGAGCGGCATCAGAAGCGGTTTAACGAGCTCCGGATCCGGTTGAAACTGCTCATGATGCGTCCAATTTTGCCCACGATTATAAGGACAAACGAGCTGACATGTATCACAACCGTATAAACGATTACCCATTTTTTCTCTAAAATAAAGCGGTACAAACGTTTTGGTCTGTGTATGATAAGAAAGACATCGTTTGCCATTAAGCACACCGGGGGCTTCAAAGGCTTGTGTCGGGCACAAATCTAGACATTTCGTACAACTACCACATTGCTCCTGCATCGGTTGATCGGGTGGCAGTGCGAGACTTACGATCAACTCTCCGAGGTAAACAAATGAACCATATTGCGGTGTGATGAGCAATCCGTTTTTACCGATCCAACCGATCCCAGCGCGCGCTGCTACGGCACGGTCGGATAGGACGCCTGTATCAACCATGACTTCATACCGTAAATCTGGAAAATGTTTTTTTAACCATTGCGCAAGATGACTTAAACGTTCGCGAAGCACCCCATGATAGTCGTTGCCCCAAGCAGAACGGGCGACGAAACCTCGATACGCGCCTTCCTCCGAACGGGGTGGCGCCTTAAGTCGTGTTGGATACGCCATGGCCACAGCGATGATGGATTCGGCCCAAGGCATCGTCACACGCGGGTCTACCTTCTCGGCAATGGTTCCTTTTTCAAACCCTGTATCATACCCGTTTTCATAATAAGCTTTAAGCTTTGGCTCAAGATCGTCAAACGGATCGGCCGTCGTGATGCCAATGGCATCGAGTCCAAAATGGACTGCGACCGTCTTGATTTCTTGTTTCAGTGTATACTGAAAAGGTGTATATGTCTTCTCTGCGCTTTGTTCCATATGACATCATGTCCTTTGCCTTCGATCTTGCATGTAGCATGTTTCATACCGATAGATCATCCAAAAAGGATCCACCCGGATGATGCATGCCATGGAAATCATGTCCTGCCATGTGCGCCATGTCTTTCATACAAATCATGCCATGTCATGTGGACCATATCATGTTGCGTCATGACGAAGGAAGTTGTTTCATCGCTTGAACAGCCAGTGCATCGGCGCGATGATTCCATGCATCATCAGCATGACCACGCACTTTGATAAAACGAAGCTTATGGCGTCTTGCTTCTTGTAAAATCGCTTCCCACAAATCACGGTTTTCTACATCCGTACCCCGTGACGTACGCCAGCCATTTCTCTGCCAACGCTCTATCCAACCGTGTTCAAAAGCATTGACGACATACGCAGAATCACTGTAGATCTCGACCTCAACGGGTCGCTTCAAAGCTTTCAGTCCTTGTAATACAGCCATCAGTTCCATGCGATTGTTGGTCGTTTTTGGTTCAGCACCCGTTAATACTTTTTCTTGGTCCCGATACCGTAAAATGGCAGCCCAGCCGCCTGGTCCCGGGTTACCAGAACAGGCCCCATCTGTGTACAATACCACCTTATCTTCGATCTTCTCCGACAAATAGACGCCCCCCACACGCTTTTTTTTGATCGTACCATTGAAACGAACAAAAAGAAAGCACGGTTAAAGAGTACTTAACCTCTTCTCCGTGCTTTTAATCATTGATCTTTCTTTAAAACAAAGCGCTGAGCCGCGTGTGGGCGCTTTTATCGACATCCCTCACTGCTCACGCTGCGGTTCTTCAGAAGACTGAGGGCCAAAAACAGGCATGGTTTGATCTTTATTGCCGCCTTCGAGCAACGCCTGCGCAGATTCATAGCGCATCAGCAATGAAAAGATATAAGCAAAATCTTCGTCTTTCCACCTTCCCTGCATCGTTTGATAGATCTTAGCTAGGGAATCAGTTGTCAAGCCTTGACCAAGAAGATCGTTTAAAACGGTGAGATCATCAGGCGTAAGATGCGTTTCGGCCCAAGCTAAAAAAGTTTCTTTCTCCTTGGCCGTCATCGTCTGACTCACTTTTTCTAGAAGCGTTATCAAAGACGTCGGCGTGGCGAAACCGTGATGGAAGACATCATCAGGAGCAGATGCCGTCTGTGAATCCGGTATCCCTTGAGGGTCATGACGATCGACCGGCAAGCGGTCAGAAGAAGCATCGGTTCGCTCAGCCATGGGGTGCACCCCTAAATCCAAATGCGTGCCTGATGGTAACGTTCCAACATAAGAAATAAGCGCTTCGCGAACACCATCGCGAATCGCATCATACATTTTTTCTTTGGCAGAATCTGGGATGATCTGCCAAAACACATTGTTCCCACTCGTGCCTTCCTGACCTACACCCGTACCCCTTAGCCAAAAGCCAGCAATAAAAACGAGCGCGATAACGATCAAACGTACGAGGAAGCGTATCAACCAGCGGCCAAAAAGAAACACCATCATTCACCCCTAATTCTTAAAAACCGGAACCGATCTTATACCTTCCAGTCTTTCTGTTTTTAGGGGCATGTATACCTCTTTTATCCACCGAGATACGCTTTTTGCACCTCTTCACTGGCTTTCAGTTCCGCTGCTAAGCCACTCAATACAATACGGCCTGTCTCGATGACATACGCACGATGGGCAATATTGAGCGCCATATAAGCATTTTGCTCGACGAGCAAGATGGTCGTTCCTTGCGCATTGATCTCTTGGATGATCTCAAAGATCATCTGAACGAGCACAGGTGCCAAGCCCATCGACGGCTCATCTAAAAGCAAAAGCTTCGGACGGGCCATAAGCGCTCGACCGATAGCCAGCATCTGCTGCTCTCCGCCGGAGAGCGTGCCAGCCTGTTGACGTATGCGTTCCTTAAGGCGTGGAAACAACGCAAAGACGCGCTCCATATCGCTTTGCATCCCTTCTTTGTCACGCCGTAAAAACGCACCCATCTCTAGATTTTCCCGGACACTTAAATTAGCGAAAATACGTCGTCCTTCTGGGACATGCGAAATACCAAGAGAAACAATTTTTTCAGCAGGGAGACGATTTAAAGTTGCACCTTCATAGTTTACCTCCCCTTCACGCGGCCGCACCAATCCGGAGATCGTCCGAAGCAAACTTGTTTTTCCCGCACCATTGGAGCCAATCAGTGTGACAATCTCGCCCTTTTGAACATCGAGACTGACCCCTTTTAAAGCGTGTATTTTACCGTAAAAGACATCTATAGACCTAAGCGAGAGCATCGGTTGCCACCTCCCCAAGATACGCTTCAATCACTCTCGGGTTCGACCGAACCTCGGCTGGGGAGCCGGCAGCGATCAACTGACCGTGATCGAGAACATAAATACGTTCGCTAATACCCATGACCAAGGACATATCATGTTCGATTAAAAGAACCGTCAGATCAAACGTCTTACGCACATGTTCAATCGTATGCATCAGTTCACGTGTCTCCTGCGGATTCATCCCAGCCGCTGGTTCATCTAATAAAAGAAGTTTGGGACGCGTGGCAAGGGCACGGGCAATTTCCAAACGCCGTTGCGCACCATACGGGAGATTGCGCGCCTTTTCTTCGGCAAACTGCCGAAGTCCCATAGTCTCCAAAAGTCCCAGAGATGCATCACGCATGTCGTTCTCTTCTTTCCAAAAGCGCGGCAAACGAAAAATAGAATCGATAAATGTGTGATGCGTATTGACTTGATAAGCGACGCGAACGTTATCGAGAACTGTTAGATCGTGAAACAAACGTATATTTTGAAACGTTCGGGCAATGCCCAGGCGCGTCAATCGATCAGGTGGCGTGCCATCGATCCGTTGACCATCAAATATAATGGCGCCGCTTGTCGGAACATAGACACCGGTCAACATGTTAAAAACCGTCGTCTTACCTGCCCCGTTAGGCCCAATGAGCGCAACAAGCTCACCGTGTTCCAAATATAGATTCACATTTTGTACAGCTTTTAAGCCCCCAAAGGCAATGGATAAATCTTTGGTTTCTAAAATCGTACTCATCGCTCCTGCACCTCCCGCGCCTTCCTTGAAAACAACCTTATGTCCGTAATTTCTTTGTTGCCCATCAAGCCCTGTGGTCTGTAGAGCATGACCAAGATCAGGACAAGGCTGTAAAGAATCATACGGATATCGGGAAAACTTTGTAGGAGCGTGTTGATAATACTTAAGAACGTTGCTGAAAGTATGGCCCCGCTCAAACTGCCGAGCCCACCTAAGACGACAAAAACGAGAATCTCAAAAGATTTTAAAAACCCGAAGTTGCTCGGGTTAATCTGATAAAAATTGTGCGCGTACAAAGCGCCAGCAATGCCTGCAAAAAAAGCGCCAATCGCAAACGCCAACACTTTATAATACGTCAGATTCACACCCATCGACTCAGCAGCGACCTCATCATCGCGGATGGCGAGCAGCGCACGTCCATGCGCAGAATTGGTAAGATTGTAAATTACCCACACGGTCGCCACGACGGCTACAAACAGAATCGTCCAATTGGTCATATGGCTCACGCGCATACCCGAAGCCCCGCCGACGTATGGAATGTTTAAAAGCACGATACGTACGATCTCGCCGAATCCTAGCGTTGCAATCGCAAGATAATCACCTTTCAGACGTAGCGTCGGCAGACCAACAATGATACCAGCAAGAATCGCGGCTACGCCCGCTACGATGATGGCCAAGTAAAAAGGTCCGTCCAACTTCATGGTTACAATGGCCGAAGCGTAAGCACCAATCGCCAAAAAGCCAGCATGCCCAATTGAAAACTGTCCCGTGATACCGATGATCAGATGTAAACTGACCGTTAAGATAATATAAATCCCGATATTCATCAAAACATTTTCGTAAAAACCACCGATCAAACCGCTGGAAATGCCCGCCTGTATGAGTGCGTAGAAAAGAACAAGTGTGAGCAACCACCAGAAATGAACTCGTTTTTTATCACTGTTTTGTGCCACAGATTGCGCCTCCTACACTTTCTCCCGCACGTTCTTGCCGAACAGACCTGCCGGCATGAAGAGCAGAATCAAGATGAGAATAATAAAGGCTACCGCGTCGCGCATCAAAGAAAACCCTAAGGCGCTCACCAATGTCTCCACGAGCCCTAAAAGAAGCCCCCCTACCATGGCGCCCGGTATACTCCCAATACCGCCTAAAACAGCGGCAATAAACGCCTTGAGTCCCGGTATAAGCCCCATCAACGGGTCAATGCGCGTATAATACAGCCCAAAGACAACACCCGCCGCACCAGCCAGGGCTGATCCCAATGCA
>Ga0265295_1006920_pt1 | contig 13401 bp, 13 predicted proteins | sample Munlansysbiofilm_FD_192503 | JGI IMG/M metagenome (GOLD analysis project Ga0265295, IMG submission 192503) | Leachate microbial communities from a municipal landfill in Southern Ontario, Canada - Methane capture system biofilm | ecosystem: Engineered > Solid waste > Landfill > Unclassified ... | reverse complement strand
AGAAATAGGTTACACTGCCGGGTTTCACGATTTTGATACCATATATACCCTGTTTTTCCGTTTGCCCATCATGATTGAGCTGAACTGGATTCCTCTGCCAAAACGTTTTGATGATCTTATCGTCACTGGTGTTCAGTTTCTTTGCGGTCAAATAGTCATGCCCGCATGCTCCAATGAGTTCCAGATTTTGTTTTGATCCGGCTCCTTTATCGAAGATGATCAGGGAACCTTCGGTGAGTTTTTTCTGGGATTGGAGAAACGTTGACCGAAAATGAGTAACGTCATTTACATTTCCGGCTTTCACCGTTACGCCGATCGGTACATTGATCGGGTAAGCAAGTTCGGTGATCCCAAGAGTTATCTGCTGTTTATCCGGTCGATGGTCACGACTGTAGCCGTATTTTCCCAAAGATGAGGCACTGCCGTGAAGAACAAGGCTTGTCCAGTCGAGATTTACGTCGGTGTGCTCAAACTGATAGCGGGAAAATATTCTGTCCTGCAGTCCGGAGATAATGAATGCGCTGTTTTCACCGAGCGTTTCGAGAAGACGATACAGCGTTTTTCCCGTGAACGAAGGGAGATCATAGTATTCTCTGGTTTCCGGCTGCATGAGCCAGGAATGAGCACGTTTGATGCTGAAGTTGTCGCTGAGTTTGTAGGCGGTGAGGGAGGTGAACACTTTTTTCTGAGGAGGGGAGGGCGAATCGGAAAAGATATGTGGGGAGCGTAATACTGAGTGTCTCTGTGCGTCGGTTGATTTTCATTGGGTAAAATTAAATTGACGGCTCACGGGGACTAGTTTTCTCTTTTGATGTGATTATGAGATATCTGAATGAGGGCTATATTGCCAACTGTCAAAGTCAGGTAATAATTTCATTTTACCTAAAATCAAATATATTTTCAACAATGAGCCGCCGGGCAGCGTTAAATTTTGTCCGAACACATAGATATACTACTAGAAATCTATCTTTTGTGATGTTGTTGATGTTCCATAATCATTATATACCGTTAATTTTATAGTATATGACTTCCCAATGTTGAAACTGTGAACTGGATTTAGAGCAGTACTAATATTCGAAGAATCCCCAAAATCCCAATTTCTCCTCGAAGGATTATTTCCAGATTCGTCCCAAAATTTGCAGAGCACAAGCCCAAATATTGGTTTGTTATTGTCTAGCTCATATCTGAATCTGGCAATAGGTTTTTTTTCAAATTGGGGGATGACAATTGTTTTAGATGTAGAATCAGATCCAATGGCATTAGATACCGTTAATTTAACTCTGTAGGTCCCTGGTTCATTATACATATGTCGGGGAGATTTTTCAGCACTCTCCTTACCATCACCAAATGACCATAACCATGTAACTGGAGAGTTTTCTGATTTATCATTAAAATGAACCCAAGTTATACCAAAGACAGGTTCCTGTATTTGATAATCATAATATGCCTTTGATAATATATTTAATAGAAGATCACTAAGAGAGGGAATTTTGCGATGAACCTCTTCTGCAGTAGAGAGTTTAGCATATTCCGCCAGTTTTTCTGCGAGAAACTGCAACGGTGGATCTGTATCATCTGAATCTTTTTTCCCTCTGAGCATATCAAAGACTATGGATTTATCTGGATTTGACAAATCCGATTCATTGAAAATGATAGGGCTACCCTCTTGGTATTGCTCTGCATTTTTTAATATAAACTCTTGATAGACATTCCTTTTTTTAGAAAGAGCGAGTAAACTAAGATATAATAGTATGCTGCTAAAGCGATGGATTCGCTCATCTAGAATCCAGCCATTATCATGGTGAAAATTACGCTGAGGATGTTGAAAATGTGGGCTTCCCGCTTCGAATGATCTTATTTCATTGTCATGATTAGGATTCATTTCGGGAACATAGACATCATCGTAATCTATTAGTATAAGTTGAGGATTTTTCGCTTCATCTTTTTTTATTAATATATTATCCGGAGAAAGATCACCAAAACCAACGTTATAATGATCCAAGACTGAAATAAGTTTTCGAAATGCTTCTGTAAGCATGCTAGTTTCTTTATCATCAGCATGGCTCAGGTATTCATTTGAAAGACGTAAGGTCGTATTTACTTGTTCCATAAAAAGCAATGGACCTTTTATTTGTGGGTTAGACCAATCCAAATAACCCTTTGAAAAATACTGATATTGAATGAAGTATTGCTTAATATCGCTGTTTTCTTTGGTTGTAAACCACTTATCTATTGTGTTACTAATAATTTCAAGACGTGAATCGTTATTTTCTTCTGCTTTTTCATAGATTTTTAATAATACATTAGGAGACTGCTCATCTCCAGGTTTTTTGATTTTAACAATCACCCCCCGTTTCCCACGTGTATCGAAAACAGCAATTTCAGTACACTTCTCTCCACGATAATACCCCTCCTTAGTAAGTTTCTGCCATACCTCTGAATCTTTAGAAATATGATCTCTGAAAAAAATCTCATCCCAGTCTCCACAATAATAAACCCCACAATCTCTTGACTTAATTTTATATTCTGTCATAGTTTATCATTTCCCATATCATTGTGTCCTGCAGAAATATTCAAATTGGTGGGAATACGGGTTATATGATATTTATTGTTACGGTAATATCTCGGCTTATATGTTTGATTAAAGGAGGGAGAGAATAATCTACGTGGTGACAATTTAATAATCGATAGTGTTACATCATCATCCTTCAATCTGCCAGAGTCTCTTTCCTTAGTAATAAATTCTAAAAAATCATTTGATGAGTTAATAGATAATAAGCGTTTAATTTTATCTTCGAAGGAAAACTCTGGAAACGAGGACACTAACCAACATGCAAGGCTATCAGTGGCAAGGAAGAAACAGTCCCCTATAAGATATGTCCCATACGATCTGGTGATATGAGGGTGGAAGTCAACATTAGGTAACGTAGAAATCTGGTCTGGCCAGTCATTAAATTCTTCGGCATTAAGTGATGGATTTTGGCTAATGATTTTATGATCTCGGATTTGAAAGAAACAAGCGTCGCCTACTGCAATACTACTCCATTCTGCAGATTTAGCTATTATTTGAAGTCCATTAAAAGTTGCAGCACCGCCCGTATCATGTATTTTATTAAAAAGATATTCCTGGATCTTCTCGTCATATTTAGATTCAGTCAGTCTTTTTTCTTCTTCTCTCTCCCAATCGGATGCGAGCTGCTGCAGATAATCGTTATTTTCTATAAACTGTGAACCATCCCTCACAAATGTATTTGTAAGAAGTTTTGCCCATCTCCCACTGAAATATGCACCACTTACTCCATCCGCTACAGCAAATCGAAATAATCTGGGACTCAGAAATTCGCTGAAAAGTCCTTCAGGAAAGTAACTATCCTCATACATTTTTTCTGAATCCCCTGCATGAGGGAGGTGCCAAACCTGATAGAAAAGAAATGAAGATATCTTTTTTGACATCATCAACTTGAAATTATTCAGACCCCTTTATCTATGGGGTGTTTAGTGTTATTACTGGCACTTAGACATGTAACTCGTGTTCCGATTTTTAGAAGATCGATTAAGTTACTTACGCTAGCCTTATACATTAGACCTTTAGCATTTTTCTTAATTTTCTCGTCATTTACAAATCCGTTCCTAATCATCTCAGGGGGGAGAGAGGAACTGAATGAAAATAATTCTTCCAAATAGAAATCTGAGTTTTCGGGTATTTCTGCCGGGAATATCAGGGCATCATTTTCATTATCAGACACACCCGAAATTAGGAAATTAAATACAAGTGGTGGCTTATTAGCAAATTTTTTAGATGAAATCTGTTGAATTTCTTCAATTACATCAACAGGTGATGCTGACATATCTTTTACATCTCCCTCATCATTCGTGTAGTGGCCATCGCTGATAGAGATAATAATTGGAGCTGGATATACTCTATCTGCAGGAATAGAAGTACCAGGAATCATTTTTTTGACATAAGCATCTACATCTTTTTCCCATTCGCCAATAATTTTGTTTGCATATTTAAATGCAGCAAGCATTGGGGTCGTTCCACCTGGAGTGAAGATCAACCAGTCTTTTTTGTTAGCAGCATGTTCTTGATATTGTATAATTGGACGGATATCGCTTTCTTTGATATCAGGTGGTGTGTCTTTATTACAAGCGAATAAATCTTTGGTTTCTGGTCCATTATTTGAACCGTAATACCCTTTTACACATACATAAAAGTAATTTTTATAACCCTGTCCTCTCAAACCAGAAGCAAACAAATCGTATAATCCTGTGTTGAGGACCTCGGTCACCACCTCGGCTTTTGTTTTATTAGGGTTGACGGAATAAACCCGTCCCATTGATTCAGACATATCTACAAGGAAGATTATCAATTGCGGGGTTACTTGGGAAATTGGTACTAAGGTATTAATTGGTTTTTCATCAGGTTCGGCTTTCTTTATCTCTATATTTTTTATCGTATTATCGCTGGTATTCTCCAAGATCGAGCACTCATCTATTTTCTTTGATTCATCATCTACGGAGGTATTTTTATTCATACAGTCAGGACACAAGGATTTTCCAAACTTGTTTCTGGAAATTGTGTTTTCCGAATCATTAATTACCTTACCACATATTTCACATTTCAACTGCATTTTCCCATTTATTTTGTTTTCGATTTCTTCGAGTTTCTTTGATATCTCACTAATTGTTGCATTTGCTGCCACATCCTTACTAATAGATAGATTCCGACAAAATCTATTTAAAATCTTTAGGAGTTCACCAGTACTAGTAGTATTAATATACCATACGCCCTCTTTCTGAATAGTCGTAATTTCTTTGATATCAATAGCAGTATCCTTACTTGTGTGATGTACAACCAGATTTCTAATATTACGGATTGATCTTGAATCAAGGTATATTTGTAGACAATCCTGGAACTCTAAATCATATATACTTTGAAATGTTATTTCAGTTGGTACCTCAATGGGCTTTTTGTATGATTTTAGATCAAGTTCACGTGAGATAAGATAAGATCGTTCCACACACGTACAATAAGTTGAGATATCGTTTATACCATTAATAGCTCGATCAATATCATCTATATTTTGACGTAAGCCATTAATTACAATGCCATTATCTCCAAATGGTATATCTGTAGTCCCCGGTTCACATAATGGAGCAATCATTAATGCTGTCCAATATTCTTTATACTCATCAGGATATTTCTCCTTCAATATTTTAAAATAATCCTTAAATAATGAACTTAATACAGACTTAAAATCTTCAGTGATTAGTGAGAAAACCTCATCACATGTTAATTGTTCAGGCATCTTTAACTCCTAATTCATTTTACGTATTTCACAATCAATTGGTTTTTACTTCAGTCTCATAAAAACCTGTCTATCTATTTTAAATGCTATATTGCATGATATAATTTACTCAAAGCATTAACAAAATTTCATTCAAAAATACTCTCAACAATCAGTGCATATACTTTTGGGATAAGGCCATTAGATATGAACGTAAATTTTGAACATTCTTTTCTTCCTAGATGGCAAGCTAATTTTTTTATACATTGTTTTTTACCTCATCACTTATATATTTGCAGAAAAATAATATTAATGCTACTTGTAATAATTACAAATTAATGTAATAATAGTATTGAAAACATTTAAAGAAGAGATTTTTACCAACCTTTTTTTATAGCGAAAGTACTACCCCATCGTAAATTGATAAAGGAGATTACGTGATCTTACTCTCAACAATTACAATCTGGATAAGATTGATAACATTTCCACTCCTTTACTAAAATATGCGAAATCATATTCTCATTTACAGTGCTGGTGCACATATTTCGAAAACATATTTTACAACTGTGGGAAAACTAAATCCAACTCATGTCTATATAATATATGAAAAAGCCCTTGAAACGATATTAGAGACTGATACTGAATATCTGAAGGAAGAAAAACCAAAAATATTGGCCGCGATTGATCAAGTATTAAAAAAGGGAGAAGACGAAGATATGCGTATTCTACATAAATTACCAATAAACAATACTAAAACTGATACCATTCGTGATTCAATTTTAGAAATACGAAGCAATCATCCTGGTGCTGAATTTTCCTTTAATATTACTGCAGGAACCACTGAATTCAAACTAGGATTATTTTTGATGGCAATCTGGCTTGAAGGACGAGTGTGTCTAACCACGAATGATGGTTATAGCGAACTTCCTATCCCTAAAATGCATCTGGAAGACTTGAACAAGGATATGAGGAATATAATTTGTGCCTTGGGAAGTGCATATGAGCATAGTAAAAGTAATAATAATGAAGAAATGGAATGGACAACCACGCGATTTATCTCAGATGAGTTGGGATATACAAGAGCCGGTTCCAGTGAAAAAATTTCAGGCGCTAATAGGACTAAGTTGTCACGCGATCTGAACAAAATGCTCGCATATGAACATAATAATAAAGGTGGGCTATCATCTGGTTTGAATCTCATAGAAGAACGTGGAATAGGAAGAAAAAAGGAGTACCATCTGTTAGAAAGTGGTATTTATGCCTGGAAGATGATCCGTCTCGAAAATAAATAGAGCTGGTATCATAGATTCCATCTCTATCGTCACATACAACTCCCCACTCTATTTTTCTTGATAATAATATTACAAAAATATGTAATAATTACAAGTCTATTCTATATTCTTATCAATACTATTCTGTATCAGGGTGGGGAGATGAGTAACACCCAAGTAGTTTATCCAACATAACTGCGTCAGTATCGTTGTTGAACAATCACGTTAAAATAGGTTAAAAATGTCAAACAAACACTATACCCAAAACCACGTAGGAACAACCACAACTGTTTTTGACTTTGTCAGAGGAAAAAGTCCCCGCGAGAGAAGAATCCATGATTTAAAGGTTGAACAGTTTGATTTGAAAATTCGCAACAACGAACTCCTGCGCGAACTTCAGGAAATCATTGCCGAGCTGAAGGAAAAGAAAGAAGAAAGAGATCAACTGCTCAAAATGGGGGAAGATGATCCGACGATGCGTGATGACATATTAACCGATCTGAAATTCACGGAAGCTGCAATCTCCAGAATTGAAGAGAAAAAAATAATATGTCAGCATACTCGGGAAATCAACATGGCGGATATGATTGATACTGAAGATGAACTTGATCTCCTTACCGGCAATCGTTACACGAGAAAAGAGCTTGAGGAAAAGAAGGATACTTCTTCAGCAAATAGAATACGCAAAGATGAATATTCTTCGAATCTTGAGAAAACTGTGCGTGGACGAACAAGCAATCCAAGCATAATCCCTCATGGTAATAGGAGCCTCCACAATGATGTGTACAGCAAAGAAATCATGAAATATTGGGAACAATCCGATGCAAGGAAAGGGATCGGCATTACCAACGCTAATTCCACAGAGGTATGTTCTGTTACAAGAGAATGAACATTTCCTCCCATTATAATATCCCCTTCCTTTTCTAAAGGAGAAGATGACTGAACTGAAAAATACTAAGTGTAGGTGTAATTAAATGACTGTAATCCGTCTCAATCCAGAACAAAGTGAGTTTGCCAAAGTATTTGGTGGTATGACTAATATTGCTGCCAATGAAATAGAAATAGACGAAGGAGTTGTGGGGCTTTATTTTATTAACGGGAAATTTCATGATGAGCTGAAAAATACATTCATTGAAAAATACGGTATTTTTCCACTCCTCAAAAGGAAGCATAAGATCGTTCTATTCAATATAAGGGAAATTGAATTAAATCTTTCAACCTCATCAAAGCAACCTGTATTAACTAAAGACATGGTTCCGGTGTTTTTCCAGGTGCAACTTCCGGTTAGACTTCAGGATCCATATGCATTCATGCAGAACATACTGAAAAGGCATAGTATGTTTTCCAACACAGATTTGGAAGCGACCATATTAGCAAAGATATTCCCTGTTATTCGTAATGTGGTATCTGAATATGCATATGACGAATTTACCTTGAACTCCCAGATTTCCCATCGAATAAATAACTTCATATTTCATAATCTCCATCAAAATGAAGCAGAAACGGGTCTCCATCCATTAAAAATATCGGAGATTAGTTTCTCCATGACACCAAAAATTCAGGACAACGCTGACATTTTAGAGATTGGAGACGTTGCATATTCAAATCTATCAAAAGATTATCAAACAGCTACCTGGTCATGGTCGGCAAAAAAAGAAGTACTAACACTCTCGGGATATCAAGGATCTGCTATTCGGAAAAAGGGAGACTTAGAGCTCCACCTCTCTGAAGGATGCACGAACAAAGTCACAAATAATCATGGTGATGGGATCAATGTAACCGGTCATTTAAAGATTACTGGTAAGGGAGGACTTATTGTTAGTGCATCAAGTGATAAGGGCAGATGCAGAGGGATCCTGGCCGATGATCTTTTTGTTGAGGCGGCGACACTATCGATTTGTTCTGAAAGAGAGGGACATGGAATTTCAGTCGCGAAGAATGCTGAGTTTAGGGATGCTAAAATTCTGTCAACAGGAAATGGAAAAGGGTTTTCGGGAATTTATACGAATCAGGGGGATATTCGATTTATTGGAAAATGCCGGGCTGATATAATCAGTGACGAAGGTGTTGGCATTTTTTCGGGAAAGAATATCTGCGTTGATCAAGGGGAAATCAATACCCAGGGTAATGGAGAATGTGGGATCTTTGCTCGACAGGTATGCACTTTCTGTAATCAGGCAATAGTTATCACCAGCAGCTCTGGGCAAAATGGGCATGGAATTAGCTGTGAAAAACTGGAACTGACTGACGGCAGTCAACTAGTTAGCAATGGCAAAATAGCTGCAATATCCTGTTTAACACACCGTATTTCGCACAAATTATCCATCAGTGCGGGAGAAAACCCAAAAAAGGCAGCATATGTTCCAAAATTTGCCTCAGAACCATTTATCAGAATCTCCTGATTTAATTAAGAAAGGGAGAAAAATATTATGTTATCTAAAAAAAGTCACACAATTCTGGGAGCATGCCGATTGAGATTACCGTTTTATTTATTGACAAACCAGTCAACAATCAGGTATGATCCACTAACAACGCATGATAAAATAACTCACATGATTTATCATACAAAAAACATTTTTGCTTATCTGCAGAATATGAAAAACATGACTAAAGCATGCATCGTGGGGTAAGTACAATGAGTGTAAATGCCATAGACATTATTTCTGATAAAATCCGTCGCCTGACATTCCAATATAACAATGCTCAATCAGGGGTTGAATCACTTAAAATGCAGCAAATTGCCATTGAAATTGCTGATAATTACAATCATCTTGCAGAAATAAACCCAATTCGAGAAAAAGAACTTCGGCAATATGCCTACCTTTGGGAAAAAAAGGCTGTAGAGAGAAAAACCATCAGTACGTCGAGTGATAATTCTATATCCATGACTGACTTTGCAGAATCTTTGAAATTCAATTCACCAATAACCTTTGATGATATTGGAGGATGTGATAAGTTGAAATCAGTTTTGACCAAAACTCTGGTACTCTCTGAAATAAATGGGCTTCCCCATCCGGTTAAGACTTCAAACATACTTCTCTTCGGTCCGCCTGGAACTGGAAAAACTCTAATAGCTAATGCTCTTGCCAATTATCTTCGAAGGGACAATGCATTTTATAATGCCAGTATTGAAAGCCTACTAAGTAAATATTATGGACAGGCATCAAAACAGATTAGTGCTTTATTTGATGGAGCAAGGCAGAATAGTGCAAAAAGTATCATCTTCTTAGATGAATTTGATGCACTTGGATCTGCGAGAGATAATGGTGGTGACAGTGATGCAAACAACAAAGTTGTCACAAGCCTTTTGCTTGAACTCGATGGAAGTAAAGCAAAAAATAATCCTGCTAAACAACCTCTGACAATTGGTGCTTGTAATCACCCGTGGAGTGTAGATGAAGCTCTATTATCCCGATTTAGAAAAAGGATCTATGTTGATCTTCCTAACACAGAAACGGTAGTCGCGATTATCAACATTCAGATTCGAGGATATACACTATCGCCAGAAGTTGATCTCAACAAACTCAGCGAAGAATGCGTTAACAGATATTATTCTGGTAGAGATTTGGAAGGATTATGTAGTGTGGCGGTTGAATCAATGATCGATGATGTTAACCCAGGATATGATGTGATCTATGCAACAATGACAGAAGCAGAACGTAAACAATTTCGTATTTCTCTTCGCCCCTTAAACAACGGAGATTTCGCAGAAGGATTAGCAAATATTCAATCTCCCATTACTAGTGACCTGCTGAAACAGTATGAATCCTGGACAAATGATTATGGGGTAAAAGTATGATATGTGCGAGATAATCAGAGATAAAGATAATGCACAAATAAGATGGTATACCATCTCATCCACATTATTTCTAAGTGATAAAATGCCACTCAAAAATCTAATAAATATTATCTTAGAATGTATTCGGACACATTATCGTTTCCTCGTAAATATTCACGACTATCTGAAAGAATGTTATGACGTAGTCTGTCCTATGATCATGGAGCATGGCAGCTTCCTGAAACCTAATGTAACGTTTGCTTACCGAACGTGACAAACTCTAGATAAAATATAATCAAGATATTTACGTTGAAGCTCAAAGAGGCAAGTGGATCTATAAATGTGAATACTGTATCTTTGTCTAAAATCCTGGAATGAAGGGATTTTATCTCAAAAATCTAAAATAGTGGATTTTCCATGCAGACGTTTTACTGATGGAATGAGATTCTGCTTATCAGGTGATAAAATCAACTTTGACAGCAGGTAAATATAAGTATACTTGGGATATATGGAAAGTGTAATAATATGTGTTGAGGTATAATATGTCTGAAATAAATCAAGATTTTTTACAGCGTCTCACTTCTCTCATCAAAGAAGGATCTGAAGAATTCGAAAAGCATAACTATGTTTCTGCGATAAAAAAATGTGACACAGCCCTAGAATTTATTGTATCACAAAATCTATCTCAAAAAGAGATGAAAGAAATACTTTACGAGAAACTCGATTGTCTTTATTTGCGAATTTTCGCATATTTTGAGGTAAAAGAGTTGGATCCATCATATAAAAACGCTTATGAGTCGGCACATGAAATTTTAGAAATCAACAAGGATATGCCTTATGCAAATTATTTATTTGGAGTTATTGGATATTTGAGAGGCTATCCTAATGAAGCAATCCCATATTTGTTAAAGGAAAGTGAAGCAGATCCGAATGATCCTCTTATTCTTCATGGTCTCGGCATTCTTTACAAACATGCCGGGAAAGAAAAGGAAGCTATAAAATACCTTCAAGAAGCAGAGAAATTGTCTCCAGGAATCACACGTCAGCATCCTGATGAACCGATATACTTACTAAGTGACATAAGATCATTAAATAAGTCTATTGATACTGTTGTGCCTATAAAATTTAGGGAAAAATTCATAATGGCATTAATTAAAAATTTAAAAATTCTCGGTTATATTTTTCTAGGATTAATTACTGTAATAACAACATTAATTGTTATTGGTTTAATAGTGCGTTACTCCGCATTGTTTTTTTGGGGAATTCGGCTTCCTGGAGGATAGTGTAATTTGTTTTCTGTAAAATTGAAGATGTCCTAATTCCTTGTATTAATTGCCAAAAAAGGACTAGGACAATGAATCCATTAGACTTCATAGACGATTATCTTTACGACAATCAGGAAGGCCTTCGCAGCCTTCTCGTTTGGTTTCTGAACTTTGTCATGCTCGAGGAAGCTACCCAGCAATCCTGCAGTGAACCTTATGAACGAAGTGATACCAGAACTGCTCATCGCAATGGTTTCAAACCCCGCACACTAAAAACTTCCCATGGAGATTTGGTTCTGAAGAAGCCGCAGTTTCGCGAAAAACCGTTTGAATCGAAAATTTTCGATAATTACTCCCGTGTAGACAAATCCCTCAAAAATGTGATACTCGAATCCTATCTTCAGGGGTGAGTACCCGAAAGATCGAATCCGTTGTGAAAACATTAGGGGTTGACGAACTCTCTGCTTCCAGCGTATCCCGGATTTCCAAAGAACTTGATGAAAAGGTGAACGAGTTCCTCAAACGTCCCATTGATCAGGAGATCCGGTATTTATTCGTAGATGCCACGTATGCAAAAATACGTGAAGAGAGCCGATATGTAACAAAAACTCTTTTCATCGTTGTGGGTGTTCGCGTTGACGGATATCGGTTATATGTATTTGATGGGTCTTGGTGTATCCCAGAATTACCAAACGGCTTTCGAGTGGTTTAGTTAAGCGGCAGATCTTGGAAATTCCGGTGCAATGCATGAAATTGGATATCTATATGAGAACGGTTTAGGTGTAACCCAGAACAACCAAACGGTTTTAGAGTGGTATAGTAAAGCAGAAGATGCAGGATATGACGATAAAATGTAAGTTTATTGGGAAAATGTATGAGGCCAGTTTAATGTACCTCAAAACGATGAAATTGCTAAAAAATAGTTTGATAAAAGTTTCCGGACCTCGTTATCCTGATATACTAACTATAATTATCCAAGGTGGAGTTACAGTAGGCAATGGAACTGCTGTGAAAGGTTACAGTTTAGCTTTATATCAGGTGTATTTGAAATATTTGAACCCGTTCCAACAGGCTGAACTTTTACAAATAGAATGAGATTCTGCTTATATGTGATAAAATCAACTTCGGCAACAGATAAATATATGTATACTTGGGATATATGGAAAGTGTAATAATATGTGTTGAGGTATAATATGTCTGAAATTAATCAAGATTTTTTACAGCGTCTCACTTCTCTCTTGGATAAGGGAGATGAGGAATTCAAAAAGCAGAACTATGTTTCTGCGATAAAAAAATGTGACACAGCCCTAGAATTTATTGTATCACAAAATCTATCTCAAAAAGAGATGAAAGAAATACTTTACGAGAAACTCGATTGTCTTTATTTGCGAATTTTCGCATATTTTGAGGTAAAAGAGTTGGATCCATCATATAAAAACGCTTATGAGTCGGCACATGAAATTTTAGAAATCAACAAGGATATGCCTTATGCAAATTATTTATTTGGAGTTATTGGATATTTGAGAGGCTATCCTAATGAAGCAATCCCATATTTGTTAAAGGAAAGTGAAGCAGATCCGAATGATCCTCTTATTCTTCATGGTCTCGGCATTCTTTACAAACATGCCGGGAAAGAAAAGGAAGCTATAAAATACCTTCAAGAAGCAGAGAAATTGTCTCCAGGAATCACACGTCAGCATCCTGATGAACTGATTTATTTATATAATGATGTGGAATCAGTTTCGAAGACCTCGTCTCTGGATGAAGCGGATGAAAAACCTATTCAATCGGTTGCATCT
>Ga0265295_1006919_pt1 | contig 13402 bp, 18 predicted proteins | sample Munlansysbiofilm_FD_192503 | JGI IMG/M metagenome (GOLD analysis project Ga0265295, IMG submission 192503) | Leachate microbial communities from a municipal landfill in Southern Ontario, Canada - Methane capture system biofilm | ecosystem: Engineered > Solid waste > Landfill > Unclassified ... | reverse complement strand
CTTTTAACTTTGATGATAGCCATTAATAAGTTCCACCATCAATTGTTGAGGTTGGTGTTAATACCTTAGCCTTATCAATTCCAATATAATAAATAGTTTTTGTTGGGTTATAGTTGGTATCATGAATCGTATGTAGGATTAATCCGTTAGAAATAACTGCTGAATCAAATGATGATTTGGTTACATTAAAGTATGCACCAACGCCCTGACTAATTGAGACGTTTTTACTATTTGCAATCTTTGTTCTTTGGTCATCAGTTAAGTGAAGATTACTTGATACGTGTGCATTATAAGTAGATGCTGCAACCCCACCTAATTCTGATAATGTAATAACTACTGCGCCGGTTTTACTATTAACACTTGTTACTGGACTAACCGCTGGAATAATTGATGTTGGAAGTTTACCATCAGCACCAATTAATGGGACAGTCCCATTAGATGTTCCGGTATTTCTTTTAGATGCTGTTCCAAGTGCTAATGCGGTAATTTTGGCATCAACTGATGCGTCTTGATTTGCTTTACTAGCAAACTCGATATAATCACCTGCTGCCAGTGGATTAGCAGAGCTCGCTGTTTTATCTGCTTTTGAAACATATAAATTACCACCATTTAAATCAATTAATGGTTCACCGGCTTTAACTGTTCCACTTGAACCAACAATTGGACCTGTTCCTGATGAGGTTCTTCTTTTAATTTGAATTACTGCCATTTTTCTTTTCCTTTCCTAAAACCTATAAAAAATGACTCTACTAATTGTGTGTGTTGTAGAGCCACAAGTTAATGTTAAATTGCCATTTTGATATGATACATACATTGAATAAGTAGATCCGTTGTATGTGTAGTTAACTGATGTGTATGAACCTAATATTTCAAAAATTAATGGTCCTGGTAGATTAACAACAGTTCCATTACCTAGAATAATTACTATAAATGCCCTATATAAGTCACTGGAGTTATAACCACTTATCCTATATACTCCGCTTGATACATAAGTAGGTGAATGAACATGTGGTGTTTGCTTTGTTCTAATCTTATTCTCCAAGTTATAAACTAGTGAATCAGCATTAAGTAATGTTTCTCTTTTAAACTGATTATTTAGCGTAACTGAAGTAGTTGTTTTACTATATGCACATAGAACAAATTCATATTGTCCTTGGCCACTTGATAAATCGTTTTGAATTAAAGAAGGGTAACTTGATGCTTGTTCTTTGGTATAAATTGAGACTGTATTACTTGTTAAATTAACATTTAAGATAACATATCCTAATCTACTTGCATTTGGTGTAATTGTTACTTGTGTATTATTTTCAATATAGATAAGTCTTCCTTGAACCATGACATAGCCATCTTGAAAAGTTATTGTGTTATTTGCAAGCGTATAATAAACGCTGCTCCTACTTCCAGCAAGCACGCCTGTTCCTGCTGAAAAGATAAAATCATTTAAATCTGCATCATGTCTCGATGCAACACTTGCACCATCAAAGGTTATTTTTACTGCACCCATTAAAACTCTCCTCCATCTAAATCAGAATATCCAGTGTTATTGACTGTGACATTACCGATGTTACTTTTTACATTTTTACTTAATATTTGAATTTTCTCTGTTAACTTTAATCTAAACTCACCCAAGGTGATACTTGCTACCTCAAAGGTGTTAAAGTACTTAATGCCTGTAACTAATGAATCATATCTCTTGCCTTTATAAATAAACTCAACAAAATCACCAATTTCTAAATTTCTTAACACTTCTAAAGAGTGATTTTTTTTATTGATCGTAAAACTGATTTGATGATCTGTTTTATCAACACTTAAAATTGATAGTGCTTTTGTATCTAAATCAAGGTAATCATTGTCCGAATAAGTCTCCACTTTAGATATCACTTTTTCATACCTTAATGAGCTGTTATTATCTTTAGTAATTGAACCATCTGTTTGCAGATAATATATAACGGTTTCCTTAAAGAATAGATTAGATGACTTAGGGTAGTAAATTGCTTTATTAACACTTTCTTTACTTGAATCATTAATCACTAAATCTTCTAAGATAAGTTTATCTGCCTTTATCTTTACACCACTTACTACATTAACAATTCTTATCATTACACCACTAAATGAACCGTTATTAAAAACCACTTCGTGTCTGATGTAAACTCCATACATTTTATTTGCAAGTTCTAAGAGTTCATAAATAGTCATGACTTTATCTTCATCAAAAACAAAACTACCAAGCTTAGAGGTTTCAACACTAATGCTTAAGTAGTTTAAATTTTGTTTTAAATCGCTATTTTGCAGATATGTTTTCCTAATTACTTCTTCTAAATATGTGGCAATATTGCCATTATAACTTTTAACTAACACCTCAACTTTAAATACTTCTTTAAAATCAACTGTTGAGATAATTAAATGTGTTTTCTCATCTTCAATGTTCTCAACAATACCAAAATAGGCATTATCATTTTTCACATAGACATAGTCACCAACCTTAGCATTAAGTTCATTTTTATTAATCTTAAAGTATGACTTCTGGGTGATAACAATATCATGTATAATCTCAAACTCATCTCCAATGACTGCATGGTCTTTATATGCAAACGTTAAATAATCTAATATAATTAAATCCATAACTATCACCCCAGATGGTATTCAAAGATATGAACTTTGCATAAAGTATTGGTTGATACTCCTGATTTAAATTCCAGCGTGTTTTGTCCTGGACTAAGTTCGATGAAGTTATCCTTTTCAAAATCTTGATATGAGTAGATATCTGTTTCAATATCATCTTTAATCATCTTTAGATATTTATTATCGGGAACTGATGATGTAATGATTAATGCATCTTCTGCCACCATATTTAATCTTAATGATGATATTAATTTCCCTGAATGGATCACATTAATTTCTGGGTGATCTACATTACCTTCCATTTCAATAATTAGACTTGCATTAAAAAAACCACCAATATCAATTGTGGTTCTACCCTCTCTTGTGATTTGATAATTATATGTGTAACTATACGGATAAATCTTACCACCAGACTGATTGGTAATATCAATAATAATTTGTCTTTCTTTTATCCAGTAACTTTTCTTATTAAAAACAATTTCACTTTTTAAAATACCTGCCTCTAGCTCTGCTTTAGATAAAGATACAATATCTACATAAACATACTTAGTCTCATTTGTCCTATAGTAAAGTTTTAAATTTTCACTACCTTGATTTAAATAGTCAATAAACTTTTGATAGCCATCATAACCATCTAAAAAATTTAAAACCGCACTTATTTCTAAGAGTGGTGTTTCTTTTTTTACTGTCTTATGAATATGGCCATACTTAAAATAACTTAAACTAAACTCAAAACCAAGACCCACAATATCAGATATTAAAACACCGGTATAATACTTAAAATGAAACTGCACACCATTTTCGTTTTCTAAATAAAATCTTCTTATCATATATATTTACCACCTAACGCTTTATTAATGGAATCAATATCAAAGGTGGATGATGTGGTGTTAATGGTAATTGAGTTATTAGTTTGGTTGTTTGATGTGCTCGTGTTTGTCTTGGAATTTTTCTTTAAATTGAATGTATTGCTAAACCAACCGCCAACTTTACTCGCAACACCAGATACTGCATTCTTTGCTGTTGATACTGCATTTGATACACCGCTTGCAATATTTCCTGCAACACCCGATACCTTATTTGCAACGCCACCAACAAAATCGCTAATACCACCAAAGACACTACCGACCTTATTACCAACATCACCGACAAAGTTTACTACTTTACCTGCTATATCGCCGATAAAGTTACCGATGCCACCGACAACATTACCAATCGTATCACCAATTCCACCTAAAACACCACCAACTACATCACCTACATTACCGGCAAAATCAAAGATTTGTTTAAAGAAGTTAATGATCGTTTCTAATATCTTAATGATCGGTGCTAGTATTTTCTCTAATGCTTGAAAGGCTGGCACTAATATTGCCTGTAATACATTACCTACAATTTCAATTAAAGGTGATATCATTTCAAAAATATCTGCTAAAAAATCTAGTTGTTTAATAAGTGGTGCTAGGATCATATCGATGATCGGAACTAAGATATCAATTAATCTTGTAATGATATTTATAATAATTTCAATAATAGGCATTAAAGCATCCATCAAGACTTCAACTATTTTAATGATTGGTTCTAAAAGTCTTTGGAATACTTCCATTAGTTTTTCTAATAACTCTTTAAACTTCTCACTACGCATTAAAGCCGTAACGACAATTGCGATTAAAGCACCAATACCTAGTGTTGCAGCATTGATTCCAATACCCGCTGCTGCCGCTGCAGCACCGACACCCTTAATAGCAACCGCTACTACCTTTAATAGTGGTCCAACTTTTCCAATGATAGTTAAGACCGGTCCAACAGCTGCTGCAATTCCTACTAAGGTTGCTATTAACTTTTTATTGCCTTCGCTTAGATTAGTCCACCAAGATATCATATTACTAACTGCAGGTATTAGTTTATTAGTAATTGCTTCAACCACACTTTGCATTGCAGGAACTAATGCTACGGCTAGCTCAACCGTCAGTGCAGTAGTGGATTGTTTTAAACTATCTAGCGAATCATTAAATGCACCGGTAACTTCTGCTTGTTCACTTGTAATGATACCGAGTTGTCTTGCTTGATTACGTAGTTCATTAATTGCTTCACTTTCTAAATTTAACATTGGGAGTAACTCAGAGCCTAACTTGTCACCAAACAAGTGATTAGCAAGTGCCGTTTTTAATGATTGGTCCTCAACATTAGCAAGCGCATCTCTAATAATCTCAAAGGCTTCACTTGTATCTTTACCTTCAAGTTCATCCATAGATATGCCTAGTGCATGAAAGACACCAGCAAACGACTTAACATCGCCTAATGCAATATCAGCAAGAATTGAATTAACTTTAACAAATGCGTTCTCTAAGCTTGATGTTTCAGTACCTGCAATATTGGCCACATGATTCCACTCTTGGAGAGCTTCCATTGACATGCCAATTTTTTCTGCAGTATCTTTAATAGCACCAGCTGTATCAGCACCCTTTTTAGCAAGCATTCCTAAAGCAGTAACGGCTCCTAAAATAGGAACCGTCACACTCTTAGTTAAAGTACTACCAACTTTTGCAATGTTATCAAACTTAACATTACCTAAATCTTTAATCTTGGTTTTGGTTTTCTCTAACTCATTATTTAATCTTTTTACTTCAGCTTCTGAGTAGGCAACATTTCTTTGAACTTTCCTGAATTCAGCATCAGATGTTGTACCTAGTTTAAGTCCTTGTTTAGCCTTTTCTAGCGCCTTATTTTGCGTGTCTAAGCGTTTTTTAGTTGTTTCCAACATCTCATTCAACTGAGTTTGCTTCTTGCGCCAAAGTTCAACATTTGAACTATCATATCTTAGGTTTGTATTAATGGCTCTAAGGTCTTTTTGTTGTTCTTTTAGCTCTTTATTTATTTCTTTTAATTCATTGTCTAAGTCCTTACCATCAAGACTTAATTTAATATTAATCCCTTTAATTGTTTCTGCCATTACTACTCACCTGCCTTTATAATAAAAATAAATCGATGTCCTTTTGAGTGGCTCGTCTAGCTGGCGTTTCATTAGACATGGTCTTAACTTCTAATTCAATTAGTTTTGCATAAACTTCAATATCAAAAAATTCAGTATCTTTTATTGAAATGCCAAGATGAGCAAGATTATATATGATGTTTGCGGTAGTATTTTGCTCATCCTCCATTTCTACTTTGGGTCTTCTTTGCCTTCTTTGCCACCTAAGAGTTCTGTGATTGTATTTGAGATATTTTCTAATTCTTTTACATCTGATAAAACACTAAAATCTAAATCCATTAAAAACTCATCATAGCTCTTCTTTGTAAAAGGTTTATGTAGAATATAAATTATCCTAAATAAAATATCAATTACAACTGCTGCATCAGCTTCTTCTCCATTAATCTTTTCTAGCTTTTTAATATCACTAAAAAGTTCAGTTCCAAAGACATTACGATAAGAGATAATAGTAAAAAGTGAGGACTTCAATCTAATGTCCTCACCTGCTATATTAATTGTCTTTTCCATCATTAAACACCAATCACAGGAAGTTCTGGAACTTGTGTAAAGAATGACGCATAGTTTGTATCACCATATTTTGCAATTGTTCTAATCACTGAATAGTTACCCACTTCAATTGATCTTGCTGTAATATCAATTGATACTTCATTTGGTTCAATTGATTCAGCCTTTGTTTTTGTATTATCGCTAATTGGACTTGCTGTACATAAGAAATACCAAATACGTCTTGATTTAGCATCACCTTGTATTTCATAACCAAGTGCAAATGTTTTAGCACGATGATTAATAACTTCTACTAAGTTACCATTTGAATCCTTAGCAAAACCTAAAACATCCACTTTAAAGTCATCATCAAGTTCTGTTAATTTTAATGTGATATTAGAACCACTGCTTGATGCTAAAGTTGCGATAATTTTATCATCTGCATAAACATCTGTTTTACCCGCGATAACTTCAGCGCTTAATTCTTGTGCGCCGTTTAACTTCTTAGGTGTTCCAAAATCCCATGAGTCATCTTCATTTGGTGTTGCTACTGCATAGTGGACATTCTTTAGTCCGAATGTTACTTTATTACTCATTTTTAAATTCCTCCATTTTTATTTCATAAATTCTATATATTCCAGTATCAATTAATGGATATTCACTAATCAATCTAAAATCAATACCGGCAAGGTCAAGTGCATCTTCTAACTTATCTTCTAAAACAACATCTTTATTCTTTGTAACAAGTGTTATTTGAATGGTGATTTGTTTAAGTAAATATAAGTCATCTGCATAAGTTTTAGGATTTTTACCTATCTCTTGATAGACAATAAAAGGTACTTCTGCATTATCTTCTACATAAAGTGCATAATAAACTTTATTAGGTAAGACTTCATTTAACAAACTATAGATGTATTCTAATCTTTCTTTAGTAGCCACGAATAATCCTCCTAATATCATCAAGCATTTTTGGTGTAAAGTATTCAAATGCTGGTCTCATAAAAGGTCGTGCCGCTACATACTTACCACCTTTATGTTGGAAACCAAATTCTATCAAGTGAACAAGTCTACCTTTTTCTTTAGCATGAATCACAATGGTTTTAGTAATACCTTCACCAATTACTGTTTTAGTAAACTCATCAGCCATTGCACCTTTTCTACCACTTCTTGGTGTATTAGCAATAACATATTCTAAAATCTTAGCACCTGTTTCATCAAGATTTCTTTCTAACTCTTTTTTAACATCATCAGTGTATTCTTTAATTGCATCATTTACTTCATCTAAAAAGTTATTAAGAGTAGCCATTAATCTCAATCCCCTTAATCTTAGTTTCCATTAAGTAAAGTTCCAAAAACTGTCCGGTTAGGTAAGTACGCTCAATTTGATATATAACACCATCAATAACGGCGTACTTACTGCCGTCATATAAGAAGCTTTGAATCTTTAATGCAACATCTACCTTGTATTCGTTTTTCTTACTTTCATAATACTCTTTAGATGTTACAGATTTAGATATGCCTAAAACTTCCTTTTTACTAATTAATTGATAACCTTTATTTCCGATCGCATCTCTCATTGATGTGATCTTAAGTAAGGTTATTCTAATATTAGGACTACTCGGAAACATAACTATCACCATTGGATAATGCTAGTTGGTTTAGTAGCATTTCAAAACTCTTAGGTAATTCTTTTACTGAACCATCAGACTTAAAACCAAAAAATGTCTTACAATAAATCACAACTAACGAATGGGCTATCGGATGATTATTAGCAACCTCTGGTTTTATTCCTGTTGTTACAAGCAAGTTTTTACATGCTAAAATATGATTGTTTAATTCATCATCTGCATAGGTTTCAGATAACGGTATTAAGAGTGATTTTTTAACTGTTTCAAGTAGTTCCATTTTTTAAACCTCTATTCGTTTGGTGTTGCACCTTTCTTCTTAACTCTTAAGAATCCTTTGTATCCGACAACATTACCACCAGTAAATACTGATGCTTTATAGCTGATAATGCCATCTTTAAATTTGTAATCATTTGACTTACTAATCTCTATTGGCGAGAAAATTGGCACTTCATAGTTAAGTAGTGAACCATAAGCAATACCATATTCACCAGCAGGTGTATTTGTATCGCTAATCGCTTTACAATAGGAATTAATGATATAAGGAATACCGTCAATTGTATTATTAACATAATCAATTGTATGAACCTTTCTACCTTCATTTGTGCGTAGTCCTGCAAATGCTCTTAAATCATTTTTATTTAAGATTAAAAATGCGCCACCTTCAACCTCTTCATCACCACCATATGCAAAGATGATATCATCTAAGGTTGTATCTGTAATTGCAGCAATCTCTAAATCAGTTGTATCTGATAGTGCTACTGCCTTATCGCTAAAGATACCAGTAAATGTATTAGATGTACCAGGACCTCTTAAGATTTGTTCACTAATCTTTTTCTTTAGTGATACGTTAATGTTCTTTAAGACTTCTGCTTGATATGGTAAGTTAGGTAGTTTTTCTAACTCTTCTGTAATTTCTGTATAAGCAGTTACCTTGACTTTTGTAATCGTTAAATAACCGTATTCAGGTTCAGTTTCACTATATGCTTCACCTTCGCCAGTTAATCCTGCAACACCGCTGCCTTTAACAAATGACTTCTTATAAGTCTCACCACCATTTAGGTTTACCACTTTTACTCTATCAACTAGAGCTGATACCTGTGTAAATGGATATGGCGCAATACCATCAGCCACATGTTCTGGTAGTAAGATCTCATCACTTGAAACTTGAATCACACGAGCCTCTTTTAAACTCTTACCACGCTTTTCAAGTTCCTCTTTGTTAACTTGGTTTCCTCTTTCAATCACAATCGGATTAAACTTAGTTTTATTTTGAATTGCTAGTTTTCTTTCGATTGTTTCTTGTTCTTCATTTAATTCATCAACTTCAGCTTCTAATTCTTCTAACACTTCAAGTGTTACTTCAGCACCAATCAAACCTTTTATTTCAGCGATACGTGCTTTAATTTCATTACTTCTTTTTTCTAAATTCATGATTTTACGCTCCTATTTTTATTTTTAAATTTAGTTTTCTTCTTACAAGTTCAACTTTTCTGTTACGCTCTTCTAATTCCATAGTCTTTAGTTCTAAGTCCATAGCTTCTAAAGAACGAGCATATATTGAAGTCTTATCATAAGCGGGTGTATCAACAATTGAAACATCATACAAACGTTCAATCTTTTTAATATATCTTTTTGGAATATCACCATTTTGGTCCCATTCCTGTTCACTAACCACAAAAGCAAAACTCATCTTATCTAAGAGTCCTGATTTAACCATCTTAAAGATATCTTGGTTACTTTGTGTATCAAGCAGTTCTGCTCTTACCTTAAGGCCAACATCATCACTAGTTAATGTTAAAGAGCCATTCTTAGTTCTTGCGATAATTAAAAATGAATCCATATGGTTATACTTCATGGGTACATCTTTAATTGCCGCATCAGTTATCGCATCCCTACTAATACTTTCAATAAAACCATATGTTTCATCACCAATTAAAGTTGGTTCATCATAGACAATTGCATAACCTTCTAAAATCATTTTATCTTCAGCCTCTTCTAACCTTACCTCAGCAATTCTTGTTTCTTTTTTCATCTGGTTTCTACCTCCTTTGCTTTTGTTTTAGGTAGTGTTACTACTTCATAGTCATACTCTAAGACATTATCTTTGTATGAGAGTTCTGTAATCTTATGCTTCTTACAAAAAGTAGTAATTGTTTCTATCTTTTCTTTTTGTTCAGCTAATATTGTGTTTAATGCTTCTTTACTAACTTGACCATTAATCGTTACTTTCATTTTCATCATCCTTTCCGACTTGATATTCGTTTGCCTTAGCGGCATCTACATAATTAAGTGATTGTAATCTCTTATCACCATTTTCTACTGGTTCTAATCCAAGGAGTGCTCTTGATTCATTTAATGACATAATACCTAAGCCCATTAACTTTTCAATTGCAGTTATCTTACTGTTCCATGAGGCATACTGTAGTCTTTCACTATAAAAGATAATTTCCTCACCACGCATGATTTCATTTCGTGTCAGTAAGCCTAAAGAAAAAGCCTCAGACATCTGAATTGCTAAAGGCTCTATCGTTTGTTCATAAAATGAATTAAATTCATCTTCTGTATAATTAGAATTAAAGATTGCTGCAGATACGCCAAAGTAATCTAATATCTTTGATTGTAAGAACTCCAGTGTATCTTTATCAACTAACTTAGGGTCAGTATTAAGCGGAACATAATCACCCTTTAAATCGACCGGAATAATTGAACTTCCCTTATTCCTAACTGATTCTCTTAAAATTTGATTAAATGAATCAAGTTGTTTTTTCTTATCACTTTCACTTAACATTGCACTCATCTTAAGGAGACCTTTGATTTGCATTGAGCTCTTAAGTGCATTATCTATTCCTTGTAGGACATTTTCATTTATTTTAATTGTTTTAAGTAGTGCTTCTTGGTCACCACTTGAACTTGATCCACCAAAGATCTGATTAGAATGATAAAACCTTTTTAAGTGAATGATGTTTTCATAAGGAACAGTAAATGATTCACTTGTTTCAAAGTTAAACTTTAAGTAGTAATTATTAGCACCATCTACAATTGGTTCAACAATTGTTGGCTTTAATGGATAAAGGCTATGAAGTTGACCTGTTTTACTATCAAACATTGGATAGATAAAAGCATTGTCTGTCATAAAGAGGGTTGTTACTATAAAATAAATAAACTGATAAGTAGACATCACTTCATTTGGTTGGTGCTTTAAAAGAAAAGACAGCCTACCAGATTTCTCTGTAACTGTCTTGTCATTTTCTTTTTTTATGTATCTGGGTTTAAGCTTTGCACATTGACTAGCAATTCTATCAACTGCAATCTTTACTACATCTGACTTTGAAATATTAGAACCAAAGTTTGATAATGGTAAATTAAGTTCGCTTATTAATTTAAAGGACTCTTTTGAGCCCTCTTTTTTCTTTCTTTTAAATATGGCCATAGAGACCTCCATTAAATCATATTTTCATATTCAAGCTTGTATCTATTTAAAACTGCATAAGCAATAATAAGTGCTACTGCACCATCAATTCTTTTATACTTACTCCCAAGCTTTGATGGTTGGATATTTCCATTGATATCAACTTTAGCTTGTGTGTTCGCTAAATTCCATTTCATGATTGGATTGTTATTATAAATGACATTACCATTCTTTAAGTCAGCTTCTAGTTGTTTCATTGGTTCAGATAATGAATAAATACCTTGTCTAACCTTTTCCATTTCAAAACCTAACTCTTCCATTTCCTTAGTCCAATATTGACTATTCCACGGGTCGTATCCAACCCAGAGCGGTCTTATTTCATATGTTCTAATCATCATTAAAAACCACTGAGTAACAAGAGTAAAGTCATTTTGATTACCTTCAGTTACTGTAATTAAACCTCGTTTAACCCAAATGTCATATGGAACGTTATCCTCTTCTTTTCTGCGTTTAATAACTTCACTTGGCATAAAGAACTGTGGGATCACATACTTTTTACCATCTTTTATTAGTAATAATAAAGCAACAGTAAGGTCCGTGGTTGATGATAAATCAACACCTCCAATGGCGTAGCTATTTCTTAGCTCATTGATATCATACGTTGTTTCATTGTTTAGATCATTATAAGTTAACCATGATCCTTGTTCTAATTGTTTAATATTGAAGTCTTTACATAACATGGTAACGCGTGTTGCTAAATCATGTCTTGATTTATTCATTAAATCTTCTAGGTAACTATAAGTCTTTACAACACCTAGACTTGGATTTGATTTTTGCCATGTTCTTTTATCTTCATAAATTTCATTAATTGAGTCCTGAGTATATAACCATGGCAGCACTCGTTCATCTTGGATCTCACCCTTGATCATCTTTCTGACATAATCCAACTTGTTATCTAAAAAACCACCGACTGTATTACCTTCAGTTGTAATGATAAAAATTAAGGGTTCTTCTTTTGTTGATTGGCTTTGTTTGATTGCATCATAAACTTTAGAATCTGTCATTTCATGCACTTCATCAATACAACCAACTTCAATGTTATATCCATCTTTGTTTCTTGATTGAGCAGATAACTTCTTAATCTTATTTTTAGTCTTAGGCGAATAAATGTGAAAGATGTTCTTTTTACTTCGTCTTTCATTAGATAGAGCTTTAGACTGTTCTCTCATGTTGTTGATTTCTTCAAAAAGGATGTTTGCTTGTTCAGTTGTATTTGATGCACAAACAATATCAACACCACCTTTTGATAAGAAAAACTCAGCAAGGTCAATAGCAGCAATAAATGTAGTCTTACCATTTTTTCTGGCGATGAGTAAGATAACTTCATTAAATCTTCTAAGATTAGTATCTGCCATCTTAAAACCATATGCTACTTGCAATACTGCTTTTTCCCATAACTCTAAAATAAAGGGTTCGCCATTAAATGGACTCTTAGTGTGTTTACAGAATGTTTCTATAAACTCTATTCTAATATTGCCAGGCTTAAAATCAAAGTGGTATCTAGGGTCATGTAAATCTTTAACCAAACCATCTAAAACGATTTTTAATTCTTTACCTACTATGATTTCACCACTATTAATCTTTTCATAATATTCTAATAAATAGTTACTCATTCTATTCGTGCCATAAATTTATCAAACTCATCATCATCATCATCTATAACATTCTTACCCATGATTGAGTTTAGAGTTTTAATTACTGTGCCATATGAATTAACAAGCTTTGTGTAATATTTGGCAGCTTCTGTTTGCCTCTGATTACCTTTAGATGATATTTGAACTGCACCATGTTTTTTAATTTGTTCTTGAAGGGTTGACAACTGGACTTTCATAAATGCTGCTTCGTTTATTAAATTATCTACAAGTTCTGTTTTTGTTGGGTCTACTGAATTAAATAATGATTTTAATCTTAAGTATTCAATATTAACATTACTCATCTTTCCCATAAATATTCCTCGCTTACAACAAAAAAAGCCACAAGTGTGACTTGATTTGTTAAATGTTTTTCAGATTTTCAAAAAAATGGCCTCGCGTTTTTTAAAGGCCCACCCATGCGGTACCCTTGGGCCCATCAACACGTTATAATGGGGGGCATTTTAGTTTTGATTATACAAAGCATTAATTGTCTCAGCAAACAATGATCTTGATTTCTTTGAATTGATCGTATTTGTGTTCTTACGATATAAATAATCATCTCTTACTTCTTGCCAAA
>Ga0265295_1006918_pt1 | contig 13402 bp, 13 predicted proteins | sample Munlansysbiofilm_FD_192503 | JGI IMG/M metagenome (GOLD analysis project Ga0265295, IMG submission 192503) | Leachate microbial communities from a municipal landfill in Southern Ontario, Canada - Methane capture system biofilm | ecosystem: Engineered > Solid waste > Landfill > Unclassified ... | reverse complement strand
CAACCATGGTATACTTAAATCAGCATTTTAGTGGCACCTTACATAATGTATACAGAACGGAGAACATAGATAGTTCCACAGGAGAAATTTCAATAGAAACAAATTACACAACTACTAATATTGAAGAAGAGTATGGGGCTTTTAGTCGTGTAGATTACTTTGGACTGGCAAACCTTTCTGCCGGATACTCTTTCCCCATTGGCAAAAGCAATAATATGCTTGTGGAGCCCTTTATCCAACTCCCAATGCATGATATTACAAGCACAAACCTCCGCATTAGGTATGGAGGCCTTTCCTTAAAATTTAGGTTTGGGAAGTAAAAAATCTACTTCAACTCCACCACAAAGCAATCGGGGTAAAGTTGCACAACCTTCCGCTTAAGAACATCTGCTTCGCGGCGTGAAGGGAAACCACCAACCATTAAACGGTATATCTTTTCACCCTTTAGTGTTGCCACCTGTACCCTAACATCCTCTTTAATAGATGTTTTAAGGTCGTCGGCAATGCGCAGTAGGTTAACAAGTTCCTTGTAGCTGCCAATCTGTACTGCAAACCCTTGTGGGTTAAGACGCATTACTTTTAGCTCGTACAACTCGCTTGCCTCTGTACTGATGGATACTGGAGCAGGTGCAGGCTTTGGGGGTTTTGGTGCTACCTCAATTGGCCCTTTTTGTGGCTCTTTAATGGTTGCTGAAGTGGGTTGATTATTTGGATGTTTTGCAGCCTGCGATGGTTGAGGTGGAGAGTATTGCACTGATGATTCCTGCGCAAGCGCACCCCCATCATCATCAATTACCTCAATCTTTACATCAGCAATTCCGGATTTAGTAAAATCCAGCTTAGCGGCGGCAGAATGGCTAAGATCGATAATGCGATTGGGCACAAACGGACCCCTATCATTAACGCGAACAATTACTGTCTTGTTATTGCTAAGGTTGGTAACCCTCACCAATGTTCCAAAGGGTAACGAAAGGTGAGCACAAGTACTTTTACTATGGCTGTACCTTTCGCCCGAGGCTGTTGTTCGCCCCTCAAACTTATCGGCGTAAAAAGACGCTTTGCCCTCCTGAACGTAACCTGATTGAGCGAATACAAAGGGCGAGAATAAAATTAGGCAAACTGATAGAACTAGTGTTCTCATGGTATTACTTCTTTTCGATGTTGGTATCTTGATTCTTTCCTATAATCTGTTTAGCCTCTTTTCGCTTCTCAAATAGCGAAGAGATATTGTAAAGATAGGTAAAAGATATATTTTGCAAACGCATTGGCGATCGCATTGGGTTACCCTCAAACTTATGGTAGTACAAGTCGCCTAAACCATAATGATAGCGAGCCTCTACCTGTATTGTTCCAAACTTAAAATCGTATCCTACACCCAAGCCTCCCATCAGCCCATAATCAAACGAATTATCACGAAGGATATTCATTTCATACTTCTGCATCTGATAAGTCCCGGATGTATCTGATCCGTGGTAAGAGTTTAGCATGTACGATGCTGTTACACCCGCATTAAAGTGGATAAAAATATTGTTGTACTTTGCCCTAATCTGCATAAAGAGTGGAATCTCAGCATAGGTTGAAATTCGTTTGTAATGTTTTATATCATCCAGGTTATTTTCATCGCTTAAAGGCAAGCGATATCCGCGTTGTGTTACATTAATCTCGCCCTGAAATCCAAAGTACTCTAAATCAAAATACTTAAATACAATACCTGCATCAAAAGGCCAGTCGTAAAGGGAATGCTGCTTATAGCTGGGGATAAAGGCAACCGATGAGATGCTATATCCCCCCCTAATCCCAACGTGCAGCTGCGATTGCACTGCAAATGGAAGAATTACCAACAACAGGATTAATATTTTTTTATTCTTCATTGCACTAAATGCTTTTCTTAGGGCTATTCCGTCCTGAGTATATCAGGGTAAATTTTCTTCTCCACCGAATCAATTTTTGAGTGGATACGTCCCTTCTCACTTTTTCTAATATCAATGTTCACGGTTACGTATACCCTATCGCAGTTATCCTCTATACTTGCATAAGCCTTATCTATAATCGAAAGTGCCTCGCTAAGGGTATCCGTTTCAACAATTGTACCCATGGATGTAAGTTGGCTCTCAAATCCACTAGATCGAATGCTTTTTACCATCTCAGCTACGTATGGGCTTAAGCTCTCGTTTTTTCGGGTTGGAAACATGGCAAAATTCATTACAACTGACATAGTACAACTATTTTAGTTTATAGATAAGGTCGTACTCCCAATTCGCTCTCACCTGAATTTCCCTTTTCTCTAATTCATCCTCATAAAAGTAAACCCTTTCAGGTTGTTTCCCCTCAAGGTATTGGCCTGTATCCCACTCCCCATTCTGGTTCTCATCAACAATAAACCTAAGTTTATAGGTTGCAGGTTTTATGTAGTCGAATATTACCTTACCATCAGCCTCAACTACTTTTTTATCAATCACGTTATCCTTCCCATCCAAAAGATGAATTACAACGTTATGGCTTACTCCTCCTATATTTAGGTTGATTATACCGAATGATTCGGGGTTTGCACCTCTAAAGTTTACCGATAAAGTATCGTTAGCAATGCTATCTAAGTTGATAAATGCTCCAGGTAGTGCATCAAACCTATAGTTCACAACATTTTTCCAACTGTAATTTAGCGTGTAAACACGAGGATCGAGCGAATCCTTTTTTAGTAGCGGTAGCGGAACAGTAATGCTATCGGTAGTGTTGGTAAGCATAATTAGCGATGTGTCAATTGATAGTTGAGGCATACTAAATTGAAGGACTAATGGCTGATTGGGTAGAACATTATCGCCAGCCCTAAACGAAGTTTTAACCGGCTGGCTAGGCACCTTTTTCATCTCCTCTTTATCGCTATCCTTTTTACCACGTTTCTCTGTTGGTTTTTTTGTAACATCGGTATAAAAAAGCCTGAGCGTATCAGTTTGCTGCACAAGGTTCAACAACGAATCGGTTTTTAGGTAGGTTACCTCTGCCAGCAGGCTATCGTTTGCGCTCATGTTGGATTGGGTTATCCAAAAATCGAGCGAGTCGCCAATAATATTAGTTCCACGTAAAAACCATAGTTCAGTGCTATCCACATCATAACCAATGGGCTTTATATCAACCTTACCTATAGGCTTTTGTGTAAACCCAAGCTTTACTCTCCGACGTTGAGGGCGAGAATAATCGATTAGGGCCTGCACTTTGCTCTTCTCCTTAAAAAGCCTTAGAATTTGAAGGCTATCTGCGGGAACGGGTCTATCGGCTGGGTTTGTTAACTTGCCTCGTTCAACAACCTCTTTGCTAAAGGCAATGTCCTCAGACACCTGATCGAAAAGATAGTTGGAATTTGCATCGCGAAGAGCAAATATTTTGTAATCGCGCAGCTTAAGATTGCTTAAATAAAATACACCTGATTTATTGGTTTTTGTGATATATCGTGGCCGTTGAATAATTGGCACCGAATCGATATTTTCACTATAAAACATCACAAAAACGCCCTCTTGCGGCTCAAGCGTAAAGGCATCTATAACCCTGCCAGTATACCTAAGCGAATCGATGTATGGTCCTGTTGAAAATGCAAACTCAAAATTATCAATGGGGTTACCCTCATTATTATCCTGTATAGCATCGGCAAAATATAGCGTGTAGGTTGTGCTATCGGCAAGAGGCTCGAAAAATTTAATCTCCAGAGATTTTCCCTTTATCCTTGTCTCTGGAAGCCGCTCCTGAGGTGGCGAGAGTACCAGTTTTTGGCTTAACTTATCGAGTTTAACATACTCATCGAAGGTGAGCACTATTTTATCCTTCTTAAACCCTGTAGCATTTAGCGTTGGAACGCTTTTTAGCATAACCGGTGCAAGTGTATCCTTTGGCCCTCCAGTTGGGGCAACTATAACCGCACATCTTGGAAAGAAGAGACTTACTAAAAAAATGAAGAAAAAGCTTAGGGCAACTATTCGTTTCAAGTTGATTGATATTTATTTTGGAAGCAAATTTACAAATCTTTACATACCTTTTGGCTATTATAGTAAACTTACACGTTATAAAAAGCATTAAATTTTAGAGAAGCTTACCATCGCTCCTTGTAGTTGTTTTAAAAACTAATTGCAATCTTTGCATCAAAATCAGCATATATTAAAATAACTCGAACACATGCTAGTTGATATTATAATACTCATAATTGGGTTAACCCTCCTTATTTTAGGGGCAAATTGGTTGGTTGATGGAGCCTCTTCAATTGCAGCCAAATTGGGCATATCGGCTTTTACTATTGGATTAACCGTTGTGGCCTTTGGTACATCGATGCCTGAGTTTGTTGTAAACATAATGGCCTCACATACAGGCAATAGTGGCCTGGCTATTGGGAACATAGTGGGGAGCAACACGTTTAACATTCTACTTGTTGTTGGTTTGGCGGCTTTAATCAAGCCACTAAATTTGCATAGTTCAACCATTCGCATCGAAGTTCCCTTTAGCCTTCTTGCTGCTGTAGTGCTTTTTATTTTGGCTAACGATATGCTTATTGATAACTCGAGCCAATCAATTCTTTCCGTTTCCGATGGCTTAATCTTACTCTCCTTTTTATCGGTTTTTTTATTCTACACCTTCATTTCTGCAAAATCCAATGCACATCCCTCGGTGGAGGATATTAAGGTCAGAAAAACCTATGTTACTATCCTTATGGTTTTGGGAGGAATTGTAGGACTGTACTTTGGAGGTAAGCTAATTGTTGACTCATCGGTTAGCATAGCAAAATCCTTGGGGGTTTCCGATGCTCTAATTGGTTTAACCATTGTAGCAATAGGCACTTCCCTGCCCGAATTGGTTACCTCTGTGGTTGCAGCATATAAGGGAAACTCCGATATTGCCATAGGAAATGTGCTTGGATCAAATATTCTCAATGTGTTTTTAATTCTAGGGTTTTCAAGCATAATACGCCCATTGCCATTTTACCCATCGGCCAACATCGATATTCTGGTAACCTGCTTGGCCAGCATCCTTCTCTTTACTTTTGCATTAGCAGGATCGGGTCGAAGGATCGATCGGAAGGAAGGTGGACTTTTTGTTGCCATTTACATTGGCTATATTGTTTACCTTGTGGTAAATGCTTAATGCAGTTTTAAAAACAGATAACTTCAGAATGACGGATAAAGAATCTAAAAATAACAACAACATTGTTTTTTTCTGGGTACAAAACCTTGTGGGAACTGGCTCCCGTTTCTCCTTAAATCTTCTAATCTCGCTTACAGGGGGTATTCTATACTCCTTTAAAATTTGGCCATCAACCATTGCTCTGGTAATTTTCGGAGTTGTTTCGCCTCTTCTGTTTACGCTTTGCCTTTACGCCATATTAAGGGCTATAAATAATCCCATTGCCGAAATCCCTCTCCCAAAGGCATTTACCAATTTGCGTAGCAATGCGCTAATGATGATTGCTGATATGGTAATTATAATTGTTCTTGCCACGCTAATTCATGTCGATATTATAGACTACCTGCTGGTACGGCTTTTACAAACCGTTATTTTCCCAGCCCTAATGCTATTTATGCTTAGGCTGCTTTACATTAACATTACCAATCCAAAAGAGTAGGAAAGCCTTAGCCAACCAAATTTTGGGGCTTGCCGTTTAGCCACTGTCTAATATTATCGAGAACAATTTTGCTCCTGTGGGCAATGGCCTCATGCGTTGCAAAACCAATATGTGGGAGTAGTAGCGTATTGGGAACCGATAGCAATGGATGGTCAGCATCAATGGGTGGCTCCTTCTCGTAAATATCAACAGCTGCGCCGGCTATTAACGGTTTTGTCAATGCATCGGCAAGTACATGCGAATCAATAATTTTTGCCCTAGCTGTGTTAATCAGATAAGCAGTTGGTTTCATTAACTCAAACTCCTTTATTCCAATTAAATTTTGCGTTTGGGGTGTTAACGGAAGATGTATTGATAAAATATCCGATTGCTTAAATAGCTGCTCAAACTCAACATGTTCAACGTTATCGCCCTTGCTGTGTGTGCGTGTCCAGGCAATTACCCTACAGCCAAAAGCGGAGGCCAGCTGCGCCACACGTTTCCCTATTTGCCCCAACCCCATAATACCAAAGGTTTTACCCATTAACTCTTGTCCCAAAAATCCGGCTCTGCCACCCAAACTGCGGGTAACAGCATCGGCTGGGGTAATCTTTCTAAGCAAATCGATGGCCATGGCAATGGTCAGCTCGGCAACCGCCTGGTTGCTATACCCTGCGGCATTCGATACCTGAATTGACCTTTTTTTACATTCAGCAGTGGCTATATGGTCAACCCCCGTAAAGGCAACATCTATAAACTTTAGGTTTGGAGCATTTTCGATAACACTTGCGCTAACCGCATAGTTGCTCACCACAATTATATCTGCTTTGGCTACTCTTTTTAATAGCTCATCTTGTCCGGATGGGACATTATCAAAAAAGGTTACGCTGTGGCCAAGGTTCTTCATTTCTGCCACAAAGCCTTGCACCTCGCCCAAAGTTAGGCCTATGGGTTCTGCAAATACTATATTCATAATTAATCGATTTTAAGTTTTATTAATGCTGGTACAAAGTTAATATTTGGGGGCATAAATAGCATATTAGCACATTACCATAAAAGATGTTGAACTTGTAAAAGCCTGAAAAACTAATAAAAATTTTTTGCTTGCTAGTTATACACAGACTGAAGTGAAGACTATATTAACTCCATAAACCCTTTGATGTTGGAAGAACCTTATAGCTCATTGAAGCTAATCCGTGAAAGTGTGCCCTGCAACACAAGATAAAACCGGTAGGAAAATAAGCAAAATGCACACTATGTTATTAAACACATACAAAAGCAGACGGTGTAAACTAAAAAGCAGCATATTTGTATTTAAGATGATTTTCGTCACCATAAAACAAGTATATTTATTTTTTATACGGGGGGGGTATGTTACACTTTTTAATGGTCATATTTAGTTTTAAACACATAAAACTCACTATGAGATAATTATAGTCAAGAATGGTAGGGGCAATTCGGGAAGATTTGTCCTTGCTGGGAGTTTAATATTGTTCTGTATACCTCTCCAAATCAAAACAGCACAAAAAAGCCCCACCCCTGATGACCGAAAAATCAATTTAAGGGTGAGGCAACTAAACCGAAGTTTAACATTACAAATTTAGAGAAAAATGAAGACAAAAAATCTAAACTATCTGTTTTTCACTATTCTTATAGTGATATTTAGCTCTTGTTCAAAAGAGCCAGTTGAAAATTGATGTTCCCGCTAAGAATGAAATGCTTGTTTTTAATTCAATGGAGGAGTATAACGCTGCCATTGACAAGACAATTTCATTTAACCACGAAGAATTATTAGCTTGGGAGGAGCAAAAGGGTTTTACTTCTTATGGGAGAAAATGTGAAGAGATATATTTTTCAATTAATTTCGATGAGTTTAATTCAATTGATGAAATTCAACACGAAGTATCTAAGCATAGTGAATACTTAACTTTAGTTAAGGATGAAAATAACGAATATATTCTGGAACATTACCTTTTCAACAATCCTGCTAGATATATTATTAACAGTGATAGGATAATTCAGGTTGGAGATAATGTTTATAAAGTTTTTGAGAATTCTTATGCATTCACAAACATCAAATATAGCGATGAGTTAATTAAGCTAGAAGAGAACGCTATTACAAAAGAGCCAGAAAATTCAAAAATTACCATTTTAAATAACAACTCTCCCATCACATCAAAGAATGCTGCATATAGATGTGGATCTGGTGAATTTTCGGGTCGAGTAACTGTGGGCAGAGATCGCACAAAGCTAACTATTGGGGCGCATCAACCCCCTGGAACGCCATCTGCGTCTGTAGCCAGATGTTACTATATTGTAAGACCTTATAAAAAGACCTTAGGCGTTTGGTATTGGGTTTCAGGTAGAACTATGAGCGCAAGTATAAATTTGGCACTAAACTATTTAGATCTCAGTGGATGGCAACGCTTAATCTATACAAGAGACTATTAAGTTGTAAGCAACCATAGAAAACGCAGAGATATGTTGGTAAAACATTAAGAATATGTTCACTTAAGCAGACACAAGATATTTTGGCCAAAAATTGCGGGATTATTTGTCTTTAGAAACCCAAAGAAAAAACTAAAAAGAATAGGAATAAACTGATGCCGAATAAAGAAGGTCAATCATAAATCAATAATTTTAAAAAAATGAAAAATTTGCAAGAAGACGAGTTGTTAGAGGGTTTAACCATTGAACAACTAGAAGAAAGGATTGAGTTTACTGCTGTAGTAGAAGATGCTGCTGGTTGTACCAAGCCAATTAAATGTGGAGTTGCATTTCCTTTCTAAAATCATTTGTAGTCAGAGCGAAAGCTCTGGCTACTTATAATTAACTATTTATGAATCTTCAAGACATTAAAATATTAGAAACAGATTTTAAATTTAAATATTTAGTAACGTCTTCTGATAATACTGTATTTTACTGCGGTGTAATTATGAAAGATGTGCTAAATTCTATTAAAACAGGAATGACTACAAGTGAAATAGTCGATTTTATAAATTCAAAACACAAAACAGAATATGACGCAATTCAAATTGACACTTGCCGAAATGTCATACAAAATAAAGCGACAATAAACAAATCTTCATTTAAACCTTTAATATTTTTATTCAATTCGGAAAAAATGCCCATACAAAAATTTTCAGTATTGACAAATCAATATTTCTTTTTTAGTTCATTTTTTGTTTTATTAATCATCAATTTGTTTTTTGTTAATTCAATTGAATATACGCAGTTAGATGGTTTTGAAAAGTTATTTAAATACACAATACTATTTATTATCCTAATAATGCACGAAATAGGACACTCAGCTATTGCAAAGCAATACAATATAAAAACAGGAAAGGTTGGTTTAGGTATTTACCTGTTTATCCCAGTATTTTATATAAATCTTAACGAAATTTGGCGACTTAAAAAAGAGAAAAGAGTACTAATAAATTTAGGTGGAATTTATTTCCAATTTATTTCAAGCATAATTCTTATAACCTTATACATAATAAGTAAATCAGATATTATTGGGAGTCTGATTAAAGTAAATTTTATAATAGCAATGATAAACTTTAATCCTTTTATAAAATTTGACGGTTATTGGGTCTTAGCAGACTTAATTAATGATAAAGATTTGTATTCTCATTCTAATAAAGCTATTAAAAGTTGGCTAAGATTGAAATTTCATCAATATTCTAATATTGTTACCTATTACAGTATAGGTAGAATTGCCTTTTGGATTTACGTTATTTATATCTCTTGCGTCTCAACAATAAAATTTTTAGCAACATTATGGAATTAAATAAATATAAAGAAGACATTAAACATAAAGTGTTTAATCCTTGTCCTGAAGATATAGAAAGTAGCAGTTATGGCTATTCAATATTTCTGGCTAATGTTAATAGATTTTTGCCAAATTTCAAAAAGGAAAATTACGAACAGTTTTACAAACAACTCATTTACAATCAATATCTTGTTACGTTTGACCAATATGATTTTGAGAAATTGGACAAAGTTAGTGTAATTAATAATAGTTCTTTTGAGCTAACTTCTTCCATTTTATCACCTACTGTATTTGCCACATTTCATTATGGCTCTTATAGAGTAATCAATTCCTATTTATTAAAATATGGTTTTAAAGTTGTATTGATTATAGATGAACATGCTTACAATACACAGAAACAAAAAATTGAAGATTCTTATAATAAGTTAAAATTATATGCCAATCAAAATAATTCTGATTACATTATTTTAAATGTAAAAGATTCATCTTCAATTTTTAGGCTAAAAGAGTTATTAAAAAATGGTTATGCCTTAATTGTATATTTAGATGGAAATACTGGCTCTTTGAAAGGGAAGAATTTCAAAAAAGGGTACGAATATTTAAATTTTTTGGCAGGCAATATAAATGTAAAAAATGGGATTGCGGTTTTAAGTTATTTATTGAAAGCAACTATTATCCCAGTAATTACACACTGGGATAAAGACGAAAATATTTATATAAATTTTCATAGAGATATAAAATCAACTGATTATTCTAACAATCGGTTTTTTATAGAAGATTCTATAGCTAAATTATATTCGATTTTAGAAAACTCGGTGAAAAACACACCAGAACAATGGGAGTGCTGGTCATACATCCACGAATGGTTTGAAAGGAATAAAAGCTATCCTTATAAAATTCAAAATACAAGCACTTTAAAATTGATATTTAATGAAGATAGATATTCTCTTTTTTCACTAAAAAATGAATATTATTTCTTTGACAAATATTCATATAGAGCATTCCCATTGGATATTGATACTTATTTAAAGTTAAAAAAACAAAACACTACAAACATTGAAAAAAACAAACTTGAATATTTACTAACTAAAAACGTAATAGTATGATTAAGCAATATTTTATCTTCTTGACGCTGTTATTTTTACCAATCTTAATCTATTGTCAAAATTCAGAGTTCACAGAAGCACAGAATATCTGGAGAGTTAAATCAGCGTTTCCAATTATTGGAGAGTTTGAATTTTATACTGCATTTGAAAAACATGATTCAACACTACTATTAAAATCTTTTGAAAACAGAGATAAATTTATACTTGGTAGTTTTAAAGCAAAATTATTTAGGTTTTTTCAAAACAGAAATTATAAAAAATCATTAGTTGCAATCGAAATTATCAACAACAAAGGAAAAATTCATTCCATATTTGGTCCTTTTGAACTTAAAGACATAACAATATCAGAAAATAATATAAAAGGAGATATATTCACAAATGATAATTCTGAAAAATTGGGCAGTTTTACTTGCGAAAAAATTACAAGTCCTCATAACATTTATCAAAGCATTAATAATTATAGAGCTCTATGCGATACCATAATAAAAATTACTGCTTCTAATATTTATAATCCCAAATTAACCGAATCGGATAAATGGTTGACATTCTGTCAAAATCTCAAGAAGAAATCATTTGTGGTGTATGACGATTTGGAATTTTTAGTTTTATTCTTTGCAAATGCTAGAAAGGTTGGGTTTACTCATTTCTCTTTAAACAAATCAAACATAAATTTAGAAAGAACATTGAATAAACCACAAATTGATGCTAAAGCCATTAATGATAGCGTTGTATTACTTAAATTCATAACTTTATCAGGGAAAACAACTGAAATTGATAGTATATTTAATAGTTATAAAAAATTCAAAATAAAAATTTTGGATTTAAGAAGCACCCCTGGCGGAAATTTTAAAAGTACATATAGTGTAGCTTCGCATTTATTAAAAGACACAGTGAATGCAGGTGCATTTATTTCAAGAGATTGTTTTATAAATAATACTTGCAGAGAAAATATAAACAATTTACCTATTTTAGGTATTGATGAAATAAATAATTTCTCTGCGATACTTGCTAAAGAAAAAGGAATTCGCATTGTGTTATATCCTTCCAGTGAAAACTCTACAAATGATGAAAAATTGTATATTTTAATTAGTAATAATACTGCAAGCTCTTGTGAACCATTAGTATATGGATTAAAGAAAACACATTATGTGAAACTAGTCGGAGAACATACATTGGGTGCTATTTTATCTCCGTCTGTTTTTGATATAGGGAATAATTATTATTTAATATTACCAACAGCAGACTATCTGACAAGTGATGGACATTCACTTGATGGTATTGGGGTTGCACCTAATGTTAAAATTAAATCACATAAAGCATTGAATTATGTTTTGAAAGAATTGAAAATAAAGTAATGGCTGCTTACAACACGCGGTATATAAAATGCAGGTGTGCGTGTCTAGGCAATTACCCTACAGCCAAAAGCGGAGGCCAGCTGCGCCACACGTTTCCCTATTTGCCCCAACCCCATAATACCAAAGGTTTTACCCATTAACTCTTGTCCCAAAAATCCGGCTCTGCCACCTAAACTGCGGGTAACAGCATCGGCTGGGGTAATCTTTCTAAGCAAATCGATGGCCATGGCAATGGTCAGCTCGGCAACCGCCTGGTTGCTATACCCTGCGGCATTCGATACCTGAATTGACCTTTTTTTGCATTCAGCAGTGGCTATATGGTCAACCCCCGTAAAGGCAACATCTATATACTTTAGGTTTGGAGTATTTTCGATAACACTTGCGCTAACCGCATAGTTGCTCACCACAATTATGTGTGCCTTAACTACCCTTTGCAAAAGCTCATTCTGCCCAGATGGCGCATTATCAAAAAAAGTTACACTATGCCCAAGTTTCTCCATTTCCGCCTTAAAGTTTTGTGTATCATCAGGGGTTAGGCCTATGGGTTCTGCAAAAACGATATTCATAATTAATCGATTTTAAGTTTTATTAATGCTGGTACAAAGTTAATATTTAGGGGCATAAATAGCATATTAACCCCTAGAACTCAATACTTGACTTTTCGGTTACCCCGATACCATACAATAAAATCGTACGACAGCAATAGTAGTTTAAATAATTCCTACTAATCAATCTCGGTTATGGTTCTACTATTGTCGGGGTTAACATCAATTTTGTACCTAACAACCCCTTCGGTTGGTAAAAGATCCTCGATAAGTTCGGGCCACTCTATAAGGCAGACACCCGTATCGGAATAGAAATATTCTTCGTACCCAAAGTCGTAAACCTCTTCAACCTTATTGATACGATAAAAATCGAAATGGTAAACCGGAATTCCCTTGGCCGTTGTGTACTCGTTAATTAGCGCAAATGTTGGGCTAACCACCGTATCGGTTACACCCAAAACCTTACAAATTGATTTGATAAGGGTTGTTTTGCCTGCGCCCATTGAGCCATAGAAGCACATAATACGGTTTGGGCTCAAATTAGCTATGATTTGTTCTGCAGCCGAATCGAGCTCGCTTAAACTCTCTACATGTATCAATTCCATAGCTTATTCGTGCGGTTTTAGCTCAATAAAGGGGATTAGCATCTCTTCGATAGAAACGCCTCCATGCTGAAAGGAGTCGCGATAGTAGTTTACATAGTAATTGTAATTGTTGGGATACGCAAAAAAATCGTTGTTTAACGCAAAAATAAACGATGAGCTAACATTGGGCTTTGGTAGGTGTGCATCTTCGGGTTTGCGCACCTCAAATACCTGCTTTGGGTTATAGCTAAGGTTTCGGCCCAATTTATACCTTAGGTTTGTTGATGTAGCCTTATCGCCAACAACTTTAACCGGGTTTTTCACCCTTATGGTTCCATGGTCGGTGGTAATTATTAGCTTAACCTTTGCTTCGGAGGCCTCCTTTATTAGTGAGAACAAATCGGAATGCTTAAACCAGCTGCGGGTAAGCGAAAGGTAGGCAGCCTCGTCGGAAGCCAACTG
>Ga0265295_1006917_pt1 | contig 13404 bp, 9 predicted proteins | sample Munlansysbiofilm_FD_192503 | JGI IMG/M metagenome (GOLD analysis project Ga0265295, IMG submission 192503) | Leachate microbial communities from a municipal landfill in Southern Ontario, Canada - Methane capture system biofilm | ecosystem: Engineered > Solid waste > Landfill > Unclassified ... | reverse complement strand
CCTTGGGTTTTGGGCAAAAAAGCGCTCTTGGACTCTTTGGAGAATCAAGCGGAATGTTTGCCAAGTTAGAAAACTGGGATGGCTACTCGTTGCATTCACTTTCCTTTGGTCAGTCTATTTCGGTAACATCCCTTCAGCTGGCTACTGCTTACAGCGCTATTGCTAATGGTGGCAAAATGATGAAGCCAATTATTGTGGATAGTTTTCGTAATGATAGCGGTGAAATTGTTGAAAGTTTCGAACCTTCAGTGCTAAGACAAGTATCTTCAAAAGCAGCTTGCGATACTATGCTTTCATACATTCAGGATGTAGTTGACGATGGCACTGCAACTCATATCAAAATGGATTACATTAGTGTGGGCGGTAAAACAGGTACTGCAGAAAAAAACGTAGAAGGAACCAGAGGCTATTCCAGCGGTAAGTACAATGCGGTATTTGCCGGAATGTTCCCTATGGAAGACCCTCAGATGGTGGTTGTGGTTTTCTACGATGAGCCCTCACATTACTATCGGTTTGGCTCGATGAGTGCAGCGCCCACTTTCAAAAAGATAGTAGAAAATATCCTCTTCATGCCCGATTGTCAGATTCTTCCATATAATGAACGTCTATTGCAAACTTCACTAAAGATGCCAAATTTGATGGGCATGAGCATCCAAGCAGCAGAACACAGCCTTAACCGATATGGGTTTTTATATAAGATTGAAGGTCCCGATAGTGCTTCTGTAGTTACAGATCAATTTCCCAAGGCAGGCATTTCGGTAGATAAAAACCATCCCATTACTCTCAAAATTGGGGTTAGTAAACACACAAGTACAAACGAAATTCTCGCAAAAGGGAGTATGCCAGATTTGGTGGGTCTTACCTTGCGTAAAGCCGTAAAATCAGCTTCCGAACAAAGCATCCCCATCCGCATAATAGGTAACGGCATTGTGCGCAAACAATCTCTTTTACCGGGTTCGCGTATTAGTAGCGGCAGTATCTGCATTCTGGAGGCATCGTTATGATTTTGGATTTATTGAACCTGTATAAGCAGCACAAGATACTGGTAAACAGTAAAATCGAGGGGAATATATCTTTGGCAAGCCCGGTTTGCGATCATAGATTAATAAAGCCCGGCAATTGCTTTATTGCAATCAAGGGCGAGAATTTCAATGGTCACGATTATATTGCGGAAGTAATTCAAGCCGGAGCAAGCTATTGTATTGGTGAAACAGATGAAACTCACATTACTGTTACCGATAGCCGCAAGGCTTTAGCACTATATGCCAAGCTTTTTTACGATAATCCCTCATCCAAATTGACCATATTTGGGGTTACCGGAACCAATGGAAAAACAACCACATCACTTGTATTGCATCAGATCTTAATGCAAAAGGGAATTAAATGTGCTTGGATAGGTACTTTAGGCTATAAGATATTGGATGAGGATTTTCCAACCGCACACACAACTCCAGATATTTTAGAATTGAATACAATCTTGAAGCAAATGCTAGACTATGGAATTACCCATGTAGTGATGGAAGTAAGTTCTCATGCTCTTGCTCTAGATAGAGTTTACAGCATTCATTTTGACTATTGTTTATTTACAAATCTCAGCAGGGATCATTTGGATTTTCACCGGGATATGGATGAGTATTTCGAAGCAAAATACTTATTGTTCGAGCGAGCTGCGGCAAATTCTGCCATTAGCGTTATCAATACTGATGATGAATATGGCGCTCGCATTCTTGAGCGGATAAAAGAAATTGGCGGAAAGGCGATAAGTATTGGCGTAAAACCTGATAGTGATATATGGATTACCAGTAGCAAGGTTAATCTTGCAGGTTCAGAATTTACGCTTAATTCTAATCTCTTTGAATCTTGCCATATTGAAAGTCCTTTAACCGGAACCTTCAATGTTGATAATTTGGCTCTAGCATGTGCGGCATTATATGCCTATGGCATAAACCCTATTGAGTTTGCTACGCTCTGCCAAAACTTGAAACCGGTGAAAGGCAGAATAGAATCTGTTTCCAATAATCTTGGAATAGGCGTGTATGTAGATTATGCCCACAGTCCCGATGCTATAACTAATGTATTAAAGAGCATGCAGCAGATACCTCATGGGCGCATCATTACAGTGTTTGGCGCAGGGGGCAATAGGGATAAGGGGAAACGTCCCCTCATGCTCAAAGCAGCATTAAGCTATAGCGACGCCATAATTGTTACAGATGATAACCCTCGCTTTGAAAATCCGGAAAGAATAATTTATGAAATTGTGAAAGATAGCAATTGGCATTTACCTTGGTGGATTATTCGGGATAGAGGCAAGGCAATTGCAGCCGCCATAAGACTTGCCAGAAAAAACGATATCGTATTGATATGCGGCAAGGGTCACGAAACCTATCAAGAAATAAATGGTATTCGCTATGATTTCAGCGATCAATTAGTAGCAATATCCGCATTGGAAAATATCCCAATAGACAAGACTGAGGAAGAACTAATCCTTCCTGTAGATAAAATGCTGTTGAATATTATTGCCGGAAATGAACCCGACACAAGCACTTATCTGGAACCAAAATGTTACCATTATATCTCAACTGATAGTAGAAACATTAAACCTAAAAGCGTATTTTTCGCCATTAAGGGCGAGAACTACGATGGTAATAATTTTGTGACAGAGGTACTGCAAAAGCCAGAAACTATGGCTATAACTGCAAATGCGGCAATAACAAACTCACGTTGTATTATAACTGAAAACCCCGAACTACTACTAGCGCGCTGCCTACATAAATACCTACAAATGTTCGATATATACAAGATCGCTCTTACCGGATCTACAGGTAAAACAAGCACTAAAGAGCTTATAGCACAAGTGTTTTCTGCCAAACAAAGTATTTTGAAAACCCTAAAGAATGAAAATAATCTCATAGGGCTTTGTAAAACGATTCTTCGGATAGAACCCAAGCATCAATATGGAATCTTCGAAATGGGCACTAATCACTTTGGAGAAATAAAACTCCTTTCAGATACCCTTATGCCCGATGCCGGAATTATCTTGAATATTGGTCCCTCTCATCTTGAGTATTTCAAAGATGAAGATGGTGTATTCAACGAAAAAAGCGAATTGTTTCACCGAGCTTTAGATTTACGGCTTTTCCCTGCCGATGATCCCAGATTTGATGTATATAAAGAAGATGGTTCAAGCATAGGTTATGCCGAAAATGCAGATTATAGAATCTGTGGGATCGAAGAGAGCGAAACCGGAATTAGTTTCTATATAAATGAACATCACTGGCAGATACCCTACAAAGCTCCGCATTATATTATCAATTCAGCTTTTGCTATCGTATTAGCACAAAAAATGGGATTTAGCAATCTGGAGATCCAGAGTGCACTTAAAGAATCTGTTTCTTTGGATATGCGTATGCAGATATTGCCTCGTTACGATGGTTATTTGATTGTCGATTGTTACAATGCTAATCCTGTATCCATGCAATCAGCAATAGAATTTTGGCATAAATGGCAACCGCATCTGCCTCATTATGCTATTTTAGGGGATATGCTTGAACTGGGTGAAAGCTCAGATTTGTATCATAAAATGATCGGGGCGATCTTATCGGAAAGAAGTGAACAAAATATATACAGCGTAGGAATATACTCACTTCTTTACCACGCTAACCCAGATAAGCACTTCGCTAGCTCCGCCATGCTCGTGGCAGAACTGCCCCAGTTTCCACCCAACGCAGTTATTCTTGTAAAAGCTTCACATGGGATACATCTGGAAAAAGTTTTACCACACCTTAAAGGAGAGGCTTAATGCTGTACCATCTACTATATCCTTTGGCAGATTACTCCATAGTTTTTAACGTTTTTCGTTATGTAACCTTTCGCTCCATTGGTGCTTTTATAACCGCATTGATTCTAACGCTATTGTTTGGCCCCCCCTTCATAAATATGTTAAAACGGAGAGCAGCAGTAGAAAGCATCGATGAAGATATGCCAGAAAAGCATCAGATAAAAGCAGGCACCCCTACCATGGGTGGACTCATTATCTTGGTAGCATTAATGATATCTTCCCTATTTTGGAATATCCTTACAAATTCTTCAATCCTTATGGTATATCTCAGCACCTTATGGTTGGGAATCTTGGGATTTTTGGATGACTATTTGAAGAACTTTATTAAGGCCAAAAAGGGCTTAATTCCCAAATATAAGCTTTGGGGACAGCTTTCAATAGCACTTATTCTTACTCTTGCCATATATTACAATGCTAGTCCAGCAGATAATATCACCAATCTACAAATTCCTTTCTTTAAAAACCTAATTCTACCTTTAGGCTGGCTATTTATCCCTTTTGCTATGTTTATGATAATCGGAAGCTCAAATGCAGTAAATCTTGCGGATGGCTTAGATGGACTTGCTGCAGGCACTCTAGCCTTCTCTGCTTTGGGCTTGGGCATTATGAGTTATTTGAAGGGTAACTTTGTTGCCGCAGGTTATCTTAATCTGGAGTTTATCTCTACCGCTGGCGAGCTTACTGTATTTATTTCTGGCATGATGGGAGCTCTGATCGGGTTTTTATGGTATAACAGCTATCCCGCTCAGGTATTCATGGGAGATACGGGCTCTTTGGCATTAGGAGGAATTCTTGCGGTAATTTCTATCCTGCTTAAAGAACAGATTTTCTTGGTAATAATTGGATTAATCTTTGTATTAGAAACTTTTAGCGTTATAATGCAGCGCACTTGGTTTAAGTATACCAAAAAAAAGTTCGGTTCTGGTCGCAGAATTTTTTTATGTGCACCAATTCATCACCATTACGAACTTAAGGGTATTCATGAAACCAAAATCGTGATTCGTTTTTACATTGTGGCGATTTTATTGGTTGCCGTTGGCTTAAGTACTATAAAACTACGATAGAGGATAAATAATGTTCGATATGTCTTTAAAATATGGCATTTTGGGAATGGCGCGCAGCGGCATAGCAGCGGCATATAAAATTAAAGAATTAGGTGGAACTGCATTTCTAAGTGACTTGTTATCAAAAGATAAAATTCCCTTTGCAGAAGATCTTGTTAAAGATTTCGATTGTGAATTTGGAGGACATACCGACAAACTTTTAGATTGTGACGTTTGGATAGTAAGCCCTGGCGTTCCCTTAAATTCACCCATTATAAAAAGGGGCAAGAAATCTAATATCAGAATGATCTCCGAAATAGAATTCGGTTGGCAAATAAAGGCTAACGATAGTAAGGTTATTGCTATCACAGGCTCAAATGGTAAAAGTACAACCGCCAGTCTCACATATCACATTATTCAAAGCATGGGAAAATCTTGTGTTTTGGCAGGAAATATCGGCGATGCATTTTGTAGTTTTCCTATTCATAAACCCGGTATTGAATACATCGTTTTGGAAATAAGTAGTTTTCAGCTTGATCTTACTACCAGTTTTTCTCCCGATGTGGCTGTTCTGCTTAATCTTACGCCTGATCACCTTAACCGGTATAAAGGTTTTGCAGATTATTGCTCCAGCAAGATGAATATTTTCCGCTTCCAAAGTCCTCAAGATTTTGCCGTACTATACTTCGATTCTGAGGAAATTACTAAGCGAGCGATTAGTCTGCAATCTTGGAAACTGTATTTTAGTAGAGACGCCAAAAATGCGCCAGCTCATTTGGAAGACAAGTTTATTTGCATAGGAGATAATAGTCTTTCAATTTTTGATCTCCCCATCAAGGGTCCCCACAATCAGCTTAATGCTATGGCGGCACTGCTTTGTGCGCAAGCCTTAGAATTGGATATCCCTCAAGCCATGGAAGCAGTAAAAAGCTTTAAACCATTACCTCATCGCTTGGAATACGTAGCAAGCATAAATGGAGTACAATTCTATAACGATTCGAAGGCAACAAACACAGATTCCGTAAAAAGTGCACTAGAATCGTTTGAGCGCCCTATCCGCATTATTCTGGGAGGTTCAGATAAAGGAGAAGACTACTCGCAACTTACCCAGAGCTTGCATGATCATGCAGTACGGGCATACATAACCGGAGATTCTCGCTACAAAATGCAACAGGCGTGGTTAGGCAAAGTTCCCTTAATTTTGGTAGATGATTTTGAAGAATGTATCAGATTAGCTTTGGATGAAGCAACCATGGGAGATAGCATTGTACTAAGCCCCGCATGCGCAAGTTTTGATAAATTCAAGAATTTCGAACACCGCGGCAATACATTTAAAGAAATTGTAAGGAAACTAAAGCGTGAAAAGGAACAGGCTTAGTACTTATATCGTCGGTTTTGACCGTACGATTTTCTTTTCTTACCTCGCTCTATGCGTGATAGGCTTGATTGTGATGGTTGATATCACTTCTGTGCAAAGTTCCATGGCTTATTTCTATAGGCACTTGATCTTCTTGGCAATTTCTGCCACTGCGGCAATACTCATTTTATACTTCTTCAATTTACCCAAGCTTCGCTTTACTAATACTTGGCTTGTATATATCGCAATTTTTATGCTTGTTTGGGTTCTTGTTAAGGGCTCAACCATTAAAGGCGCTACGCGACAGCTAAACTTTGGTTTGTTTAGTTTCCAGCCTTCATTCTTTGCTCGCATAGCCCTCATATTTTTCTATGCTAGTGTGTTGGACAAGAAAAATCAATTGCTTAGAGATACCAAAAATATACTTCGTTTTCCCGAAAACTTTCCTGCGCTAACTCTGCTTACTGCCATTGTATTTATTCTAATCTTAGTAGAAAAACACTTATCTGCAATCATTATAGGTGGAATGGCTCTGATGGGCATGCTGTTGTATGCTGGCATCCGTAAAAGAATTCTCTTGATTATATTAGGCTTGGGTCTTATTGTAGGTTCTCTGATAATCCTAAAAGGAGCAAGTTTTAGGATGCAGCGTTTGCACACTTACAAGAAATACAGTTTATTTTTTCGAGAACGGGATCTCTCGGCTACAGCAGATGCAGATTACCAGGTTCGAGAAAGCCTTACGGCTCTCACCAGCGGCGGGCTATTAGGTACCGGAATTGCGCGCGGAAGGGCAAAACATTATTATTTGCCAGAAGCCCGTACAGATTATGTTTATACTATAATTGGCGAGGAAAGCGGATATTTGGGGGCTATGATTGTTTTTCTACTGCACTCAACCCTCTTCTTTGCTAGTTTGAAAATGGCTGAGAAGCAAGAGGATAGATATCTAAAGTTCTTAGCTGCCGGGATGGCGATGAACATTTATTGCAATGTATTGGTTAATACTGGGGTTGCCATGAGCATCCTTCCCCCCACCGGTAATACGCTTCCTTTCATAAGTTATGGAGGAAGTGCATTGCTGATGGATAGCATAGCTGTGGGCATTATTCTAAACATTAGCGCCCAAAGGAGGACATTGTGATATTTGCTTTTGGTGCAGGCGGAACGGGCGGGCACATAATCCCAGCTTTAGCATTGGCAAAAGAACTAATTAATAAAGGGCATAAGTGCATATTTATCGGCAACTCATTTAGTATGGAAGAAAGATTGGCAAAGCAAGCTAAGATTCCTTTCTTCTACATTAAAATAAACAAGCTCTATCGCAGTTTCAAACCTATAAACCTGCTCTTCCCCTACTTCCTAACCAGCAGTGTTTTAAAAGCCCGCAAGATTATCAAGCGTGAAAATATTGATGGAGTTATTACCACTGGAGGCTTTGTAGCGGGACCAGTTGCCGTTGCTGCCATCAGTAAAAAGATCCCCTGCTTTTTGCACGAGAGCAATTCCTATCCCGGTATCACTACTAAGTATTTGGCTAAGTATTTAAATCGGCTTTACATATCTTTTGAAGAAAGCAGAAAGTATTTAAAATCAACCAGTATTAGAAATATGGGAATCCCCATTATTAAAGCAGATTCTACGACAAGTTTTACTTTGGAAAGCGTTGGTTTGCAAAGCGGTAAGGATACTTTACTGATAACGGGCGGCTCGCAAGGATCGCTTGCCATAAATAACTCTGTTTCCAGCATCATAAACGTTCTCTTGGAGGGGAGGTGGCAAATATTGTGGCAAACAGGAAGAACTACTTTCGATATGTTTGCCCGCAAACACAAAGACAAACAGGGGCTGTATATCTTCGATTTTAACAGTAATCTCACTCAAATGATGCACTATGCCGATCTGGCAATTACCCGCGCCGGTGCTATAACAATAGCCGAATTAGAAGCTGCCGCTTTGCCATCGATCCTTATACCCTTGCCCACTGCATCAGAAAACCACCAATACTACAATGCATTGGCTCAGAAAAATAAAGAAGTAGCCGAATTACTTATACAAACAGAGCTTAGCCCTCAAAACTTACTTTCTACAATAAAGACAATCGATTGCAACAAACTGAAAAATAATCTTAATAAATTGCCTCCAAATACGGCGGCAGAGCGTATAGTAACAGATATTCTCAGCTTTTTCTAAGGAGAAAAGATGCTTGGCAGAACAAAAAAAATTCATTTCATTGGTATTGGTGGCATCGGTATGAGTGGAATAGCCGAATTCCTCTTCAATCAGGGACTTGAAATTAGCGGATCGGATATGAAAAAGAGCGATATTACGGCTCATCTAGAAGACCTGGGCATCAAGATTACCGAAGGACATAATCCGGATTTGGTGCACGATGCAGATGTCGTAGTAAAATCATCTGCCGTTAAAGACGACAATCCCGAAATTATTGCCGCCAAAGCAATGAGAATCCCTGTTATCCGCAGAGCTGAAATGCTGGCAGAAATCACTCGTATGAGCTTTTCAATTGGTATTTCGGGCACTCATGGCAAAACCACCAGCACTTCTATGGCTGGACTTGTATTAGAAGCGGCAGGATTAGACCCTACCATTATTGTTGGTGGTAAAGTAAAAAACTTTGGCTCTAACAACGTGATGGGCTCTGGAAAATATATCGTGGTGGAAGCTGATGAATACGATCATTCTTTTTTATCGCTTACTCCCTGCATAGCCGGTATTACAAATGTAGATGAAGACCATCTGGATTGCTATCGCAATTTGGATGACATAAAAGGTGCTTTTATTGAGTACGCCAATAAAGTTCCTTTCTTTGGCAGCGTAATTGCCTGTCTGGACGATCCTGGAGTGCAAACCATCTTACCGCAAATCAACAAAAAGATAGTTACCTATGGGCTTTCCAGACAAGCAGACGTGCAAGCCCTCAATATTGTGATGAAGAATTTTACCACCAGCTACGATCTATCTTATAAAGGCTACAAACTGGGCAGAATAAGCATGAAAGTATCGGGCAAACACAATATCCAAAACTCTCTATTAGCAGCATCAATAGGATTGGAATTGGATCTTCCTTTTAAAAGTATCCAAGATGGAATGGCTTCATTTAGTGGCGTTTACCGTCGCTTCGAACTAAAAGGTGAAGTTAAAGACATTACTATTTATGACGATTATGCCCACCATCCCACCGAGATCGTCGCTACACTGGAAGGATTTAAAGATAGCGTAGATCGCCGCATTGTTGCCTTGTTCCAACCTCATTTGTATTCTCGAACCCGCGATCTATATAAGAAATTTGGTAAAGCATTTTTTAGCTGCGATTGCCTTATTCTCGCACCAATCTATCCCGCCCGTGAATTACCGATTCCCGGAGTTTCGTCAAAACTTATTGCCGATGTTGCCATACAAAGTGGTCACCATCAAGTACACACAATTGAAGACAATGCGCAAATAGTATCCGAAACTATTGCCCTGCTTAAACCAAATGACATTTTAATAACAATTGGAGCCGGGAACATCTGGCAATATGGTGAGGAAATCTTGCAGCAACTCAAAAAAAGAGTTGACACAATCAGTAAAGTTAAAAAAAGTAGTAACTTATGAGTTTTATTCTCTTTTCACAAAATGGCTTGTCAAAGCTGTAATTACTTACAAAATAATAAGGTATCAAAATGAAGGAAAGAAAGCGCCGCGGAAATAGCAGATATTATCTCTATTTTAGCCTCTGCCTGATCGCTGTAATCGGGCTTGGCTTAGGAGCTTGGTACGCCTTGCGGCACCTTCCCTTTTTAGAGGTTAAAAATATCTCTCTTGAAGGCAATACTGCAATACCAGATTCCCTTTTGATAAATCGTTGTAACCAGTACCTCGGCATGAATTTATTCCGTGTACCCAAAAGAAAGATTACGGCAGATATTGCTTCTATATCTCGCATTAAAGATATTAGAGTCAAGCGGCATTTGCTCAATACAATCAAGATCCAAATTTCCGAGCGCAAGGGCATCTTATATGTAAAAAGCTTTGAGGGCAACCTCCACCCCATCGATGCCGAAGCGATTGTACTGGAACGATATAGTCCAGTATATAAAGAAGATATCCCAATATATTCTTCGTATTACAAAGATGAACAGCTAAAACCGGGAATGAAACTCACAAAACCTGATTTGTCTCGTATCCTTCAAACTCATCTTACTATCATGAAGGAAGCAGCAGATTATTTGCCCATCATATCTGAATACTATATGATAGATGACACCATAAATATCATAGACTCCCGCTTTGGGACGCGAATTATCCCGGGAGATAAGGACATTGCAAACCAACTGAGGCGATATCAGTTTGTTCAAGATAACGGTAATATAGCCCGTCGTAGCGTGGTTGACCTCCGTTATGATAACCAAGTAGTCGTAAAGGCAGGAAACAAATGAAAAGCAGCATAATCACGGCTTTAGATATCGGATCCACAATGGTGCGAACCGTTATTGCAAAAACCCTTGCTGGAGAGCGCTTGGAAGTTTTGGGCATAGGGGAATGTTCTTCTGAGGGTATTCAACGAGGCATCGTAAAAGATATCCAAGCCCTTTCCGAGCAAATAAGTAAGTCTATTTCGGATGCAGAAAAAGCTGCCGATACAGATGCCAAAAACATCTATACCAACATCACCGGAGATCACATTCGCACCCAATTGGGTGATGGCAGAATCTCCATCCCCTCCGAAACTCCAAATGAACCCGGTGAAATATCCATAGAACACGTAGAACAAGTAATCAACGATGCCAAAAATAGCATCAAAATCCAAAAGGGCTATGAACGTCACAAAATATTGCACGGTATCCCTCACGATTACATAATCGATTCGCAAGACGACATCCACAATCCGGTTAATATGAGTGGATTTCATCTTACGGCAAAAGTGCTCACCATTCTTTCCGAACTTACACCAATGCGAAATCTTAGTAAATGCATAGAGCTTGCCGGTTACGAAATGGATCCCGATAACTATGTGCTAACCCATGTTGCGCTTAGCAGCAGCATACTTTCGGAGGATGAGCGCAGGCTGGGTGCAATTCTTATGGATGTAGGCGGTGGAACCTGCGATATTTCCATATATAACAGGGGTGCCCTTGAAAAGGTTTTGGTTATACCTATGGCGGGGCAATCTATCACCGAAGATTTGGCAATTGGGCTAAAAACCACTTTGGCAAGTGCAGAATACATCAAAACTCAATTTGGAAATGCAATTGCCAGCGATGTAGATCAATCTTTGGAAATAGAAGTAGAGGGTATTAGCGGCAGAGCAGGATCTCGCCGTCCCCAATACCTAGTGAGCCATGTTATACAACATCGCGTAGAGGAAATGCTGGCAATGTGTTATAATCGCAGTAAAGATTTCTACACTCCAGAATTGGTTACTGCTGGCGTAATTCTTTGTGGCGGCAGTGCAAAACTACAGGGAATGGATACAGCCATATACAATGCCTTCAATTTGCAGGTAAAAATTGCAAATCCAGATCTTTCTCGTTTGGAAGGTGGCTGTTCTCGCCTGGACGATCCTGCTTTTGCTACTGCAGTGGGGATTTTATACTATGCCGCAGGCTTTGAAAACGAACCACAATCTCGCAGCCTAAATCTTTCAAATTTGGGCAACAGTAAATTTGTAGATAAACTCAAAAAAATAATTAAAGACTTTACCTAAGGGGGAATAATGATTGAATTTGATGAAAGACCAGCACAAGTGGGAACCAACATCAAGATTATTGGAATTGGCGGAGCGGGGGGAAATGCCATTAATACTATGATTGAGAATGAGCTTAATGGTGTGGAATTCATTGCCGCAAATACCGATGCCGACGATCTTACCAAAAGCAAAGCTAAGATGAAACTGCAATTAGGGAAAAAACTTACGCGCGGGCTTGGCACCGGAGCAAATCCGGAGGTGGGATCTCGCAGTGCGGAAGAGTCTAAAGACGACATAAAGTCCCATCTGGACGGTGCCGATATGGTATTCTTAGCTGCAGGCATGGGTGGTGGAACTGGAACTGGAGCTACTCCTATTATAGCCAAAATTGCCCGCGAGATGGGCATTTTAACTCTTGGTATTGTTACAACTCCCTTCCCCTTTGAAGGGAAAAAACGTGCCGAGAACTCAGATCATGGAATTCGCCATCTTAGTGAATATGTAGATACCCTCATTGTAATTCCCAATGAAAAACTCTGTGAAATATATGGAAATGCCACTTTAAAAGCTGCCTTCAATAATGCCGATAATGTGCTTTATGAAGCGGCAAAAGCCGTGAGCGACATCATTACTATTACCGGTTTGGTCAACGTTGATTTTGCCGATGTAAAAACAGTTATGCAAAATATGGGCTACGCCTTGATGGGCACCGGTATTGCCGAAGGTGAAAGCCGAGCCATAAACGCTGCCCGCATGGCAATAAACAACCCGCTTCTGGCAGATGTCAGCTTGGCAGGTTGCCAATCCTTACTGCTTAATATAACCGGCGGACAAGATATTTTGATGAGCGAATTTGAAGAAGTATCGAACGTTATTGTAAATGAAACCGGCAAAGGCGCCAACATCATTATGGGAGTTATCCTGGATGATAGCATGACCGGTAAGATATCGGTAACCATAATTGCAACCGGATTAGACAAGAATACCCAAATGGCAAACGTGGTAGATTTCCCTTCTTTTGAAACCCCAAAAACAAATCCCAACAAAACAGAAGCTGCCGCTTCCATAGAAGACGACATCAAAGATATATTTAATAATCTTGGGATAAATAAAAACAATAAAGAAGAAGCTGCATCAAATGATGTTCAGGATGATAGTAATCGCATGAAGTCTTTACGAACAGATGTGCCAAGCTTCTTAAAGGCATTAGATTAGTTTTCCTAATCTCAGCAGAAAACAACTCTTCCCCCAAGAGCTTGTTACTGCATTCATCAAGCAAAGGATCTTCGGATTATCCCCCCTTACCGGAGATCCTTTTTTATAAGACCGTTGAGTTATAGGGCATAGAGCAGAGTCCTATGCTACAAGTGTGGTGCAAGCCAGAAGAAGCCCTAAAAATAGATATCTCGTGCAAAAATACTGTTATATATACATGTGCAACGGTCTCTTTCTATATATTAAATACCGCCATAATTTC
>Ga0265295_1006916_pt1 | contig 13410 bp, 13 predicted proteins | sample Munlansysbiofilm_FD_192503 | JGI IMG/M metagenome (GOLD analysis project Ga0265295, IMG submission 192503) | Leachate microbial communities from a municipal landfill in Southern Ontario, Canada - Methane capture system biofilm | ecosystem: Engineered > Solid waste > Landfill > Unclassified ... | reverse complement strand
TAATCTTCTAGACGGGTCATGGTTTCTTTCCTCTCTGGTTGGGTTTGGCGATTCACCAAAGAGAATAACCGTGGCCCGTCTTTTTGTCAGGCCTTTTGTAATTTACAGAAACAATGATGCACTACCTGATGTTTTTGCATTTGTCTTTGATGGTAATAATATTGCACTATTACCTGACGGTACGCCTGTTACCATCGACAATGTAAATAACATGTCCAACGCAGGCTACTATAACGACAACGAGAACAACGGAGCTTTTAACTTTGAATATGATGGCTTCACCGATGTGCTGACGGCCTCAGTGTCTGACTTAATTGCGGGTCAAACATATAGCATAAAACTGGCGATTGCAGATGCTGGAGATCATTCGTTAGATTCAGGTGTATTTCTACAAGCAGGCAGTTTCTCAGACACTCCTTCTAACCCTGCCCCTGTCCCTGAGCCAAGCACAATTATACTTTTAGGTTGCGGCTTGTTGGGCTTGGTTTTTGCCCGCAAAATAAAGAATTAAATAATGTTATTTTATTCAATTTGATTTGATAAAAAAAGGGGGCCGCTAGGCCCCTTTCTTTTATTCGCTACTCTATTAATCCTAGAAACATAAACAACAAGAGTGCTTGAGCTTGGCCTTTTTCAGCTGGGTCTCAAAGCGGCGATTGGTAATGGTTTCAGAAACGGGCGGTCCAGAGATTCAAAGGCGCCTTTACGCGACCCAGGAAGCTTCTTGAAGGCGATAGCTACTAGCCCCTAACACCGCGACGAAGTTCGGGGTCTCGGTGATCTCTCCGGTGCGCCCGCTGCCGATACAACTCACAACAAATCGCTATAACGGTAGCCTTGCGGATACTCTGCCTGAGACTCTCCTAGAGCAGCATCAGGGTCACCCCTTTACGTTTCAGCTCGAGGACGTTTACCCACTTTATCCTTTAATGTTCACGCATTTAGCTGGTTTTGTTCTGAAACGAGAAAAACACAGATACAATTGGGGTGTCTTCAAAACTAAAAAGTTGCTACCCCACGCAATACGCTATGCGTGTTACAGCAGGCTATACGGACTTGCCCGCATCAACCAAGTGCTTTGTGGATAATCCCGTTTCAGGGTTTGGTAGAGTTCTTTGAGATGGCTAACGTCTTTGGTTTCAATATAGTTAGCCACCCCCTGCAGGTAGACCGCTTCTGGGGTTGACCCACTTTGCGGATATTCCTTCAAAATCAGATCAAACTTTTTAATCGCAGCGGAGCGCTCGGCCTTATCGAAGTTGGACTTGCCTATCCCCAGAAGCAGGCTTGCAATCAGTTCCTCCGGTGAGAAAAACCCCAGAGTACGGTAAACCTCCGCTCCTGAAGCATCGAGCAGGAGTAAAACGGGAGTCCACTTGACCCGGAACCGAGGTGCGAGTTCCTTGTGATCGGCAGCAATACGCAGAGGTATGAGATTGTTAGAAATAAAATCGATGACACTTGGCTGTGGATACGAAACTGCATCCATCTGTTTGCAGCCAATTCAGCCGGGGTTAAAGAAGTCGAGCAGGATTAGTTTTCCATTTTTTTCGGCAAGATTCTGCGCTTCTTCGAGAGATTCTAGCCATTGAATATTTTTCTTTGCCACGGGAGATTCTCCTTTCTTAGGACAGCGGTTGTTTTTTCTATAACCCTAACTCAAATATTGAATCATGCAATGATAATTATTATGCGTTTTACTGCATATTCCGCTGAAAGTGGGCCACCGATTCCGCTTTAAACCGTGCCAGTGATTCCGGAGTAAAGTGGGCCACCCGTTAGAGCGATGCGACGCTGATATCCACCCCATCTGCCTCCTTGCTGAAAAGAAGCATCGACTTCACCTTGGTTGTAATCCAGGCATCGTTCGTTTTCTCCTCAATTGTTTCGAGGGTGCCCTTTTTCTCGGCTTTTTTCGGTTCAGGAACAATTTCGAACTCCTTCATGACCCGTTCGACTCCGGTAGTATTTTTGGCCATCTGCGCAGCCAGATCGCCCTGAGCCGCAGAAGCAACCTTTCCCTTCAGCGTGACAACAGCATTTTCAGTGACCACGTTGATATCCATGCCATTGGTATTCCGATTCCACAACAACCTCGACTTAACCTTAGCCGTAATAGTTGCATCCTCGACTGTCCGAAAAAACTCGGGTTCCTTGCGTTCTTCCGCCTTGGTGCCCGGCTCAATCATGATGCTCGAGTTGACATCCTTGACGCCCTCGACACCCTTGGCAATCTCTATGGCCAGATCCTTTTCCACCTCAGAGTCAACCGTGCCACTCAAAGATACGATGCCGTTTTCGACCTCGACATCGAAATCAAATGGGTTCAGGTTCTGATTCAGTGTGTAGGAGGTTACTATATTGGCTTTAAGCCAAACATCCGACTTCCTTTCGTCATTCTTGCTTTCCGTCGCGGTGGCGGTTGCAACAACCAGAACAACCAAAGCACAAACCATCCAAATCCTCTTAAATAGCATAGAAAATTTCCTTTCAGGACTCCCAGCCGGAGACTTGGCCCCGCAGGGCTAAAGGGTGAGAATCTGACTTTCGTCTTTACAAACCTTTAGCATGCGCCTGTCTGCTGTCAAGACTATCACCTCTAAGTTTTCTTTAGATTGTCTTTCCATCTATTAGCTGAATATATTACAATCCTCGGATTTCAATAATATATCCATTTTAGTGTAGAGAAACATTTCATGTGGAATAAGCTGTCCGCGCTCGGCAATATTTGGACTTACTGCCCTCTTGTCTCTTAATTTTACATTGCGCCGTTCTTCGCGATTAGAAAAGAAGCCCCCAAACAACCTAACTTTCATACAAAACTTGGAAAAAACTATTTATGGTCACAAAAATGAGACAAATACTCAGCGTAATCTCACTCTGCACCATCCTCCTTGTTAGCTTCGGCTGTAGCGATGGAGGACATAATTTTCAATCTACTGCTGATCTCTATGACGCCGCTGTTGCGGATGCAGTTTTTGCCGATAGCGCTGAAATATATCCCCAGTTAACGGCCATAACTACGGACAATACGGAGCTAGAATGGAGAGATGGGCGGGTGCTTGTTGTCACTTTTACCCGTCACCCCGACAGTTACCCTGAGGGGGAAACGATCCAGGCTTGGTGGGGTGAGACCTGGGTAACGGTTGTCCCCGAATTGAGTGATTTTTATGCGGGGGTACGCCAACGCGCAGATGAACCGCTACTGCGGATTGAGCAGGTTCTTGGTTTGCCCGAGGGCACTGGCAACACTTGGTTTGCAGAGATGTGGGTGCATCCCAGCGACCTTTATCGTCCCTGCCCGGACAATGAAATTACCGACTCGGTTTGCGAGCTTAGCTTCCCAGACTCCGCGACAAGTGAACATCAAGACTGGTTTAATGCCCAGATCACAAAATCTTACTTTCAGGAGCATAAATTCCCGTGGACGCGCTTAGGCTATACCTATGATTGGGGGAACCCCCACAGTGCAATTGGCTTGAGCGAATTCATCGTCAAGCAAGATGCAGAAGTAGTGATAGAAAAAGTGGCGCGTTATGACGATTACCTGCTTGAAACTCCGCTTTGAGCAGGGCAAATCTATCCCGGAGATTATTGCCCCAATATTCTGGTCCCAAAGCTAACGTAGCATCAGTTTAAACTTGTGTAAAAAGTTAGATGTAGGCTAATAACTAAGATGGTTTTGAAAAAGAATTTTCACATTACACGGAGACATCTATGAACTATTTACGCAAGCAATTTACGCCACACGGAACGGCATGCCTTTTCATCCTCTGCTGCTTTACTCTGTTCTTAAGCGGATGCTCGGATAGCCATCATCATTCATCCTCTACCCCCATAACAGTTTTGAGCGTCGAGTCTGTGCCGTACGTTTATGAGTCAAACGGAGAAATAGTCGGTATTGATGCTGATACTGCCAAGCACGCTATGGATATAGCTGGGATAGCGGCGGAATTTCGTATTGACAACTCCTGGGATGATGCTTACCAAGCGACACTTGACGGGTCAAACCGGGCATTGTTAAACGTGATCTACACAAAAGAAGACAGGGATCGCTTTAAATGGGCCGGGCCAACGAGCAAAAACAGTTATCATGTTTTTGTTAAAGACAACTCCGGAGACTTAGAAGCCATAGGGGTTGAGAAAACAAAAGATATTGGATTGATCGCTGTCGTAACTGGGTGGCGCGAAACCACTAAGCTGGAGGAGTTGGGCTTTGAGAATCTAGAAGAATACCCCTCTTATGAGGCCGCAATTGCCGCTTTTAAAAATGATGAAGTAAAGGGTATAGCTAGCGATAGTCTGAAGTTTGTCGGTACAGTTAGCGTGGATTACTACATGAGTGAACATATACATGTCGCCACTACTTACGACGATATGTATATGTTTATCGCCTTCTCTAAAGATGTTGATGACCAAGTTGTAAACAAGTGCCAGGATGCGATTAACTCCATGGTAATCGACAAGACGAACTTGGACATTCTGCGTAAGTATGCCCCGCTAGCTACTGATCGCTCTGTGCCGGGAATTATACAGTTAATGACCGAAGTATCCCCTCCTATCAATTACATTAGTTCAGTAGATGGAGCAAATGTAACGTATGCAGGATCGTCAATTGACATTGTCAACGAAATACAGTCTCGCAACGGCCATAAGGATGCAATCAATATTTCTGGTTGGGTAGTTGGCTTCGCTGCGGCGCAATACATGCCTAATTATGCACTTTTTACCACGGCTCGTACCCCCGAGCGCGAAAACCTCTTTCAATGGGTTGGCCCCATAGCTTCGTTCAAATCCAACTTATACACAAAAGCTGGGTCAGACATTTCGTTTGCCACCCTCGAGCAAGCAAAAGCATACAAGATAGCCACCCCCTATGGATGGTATACCCACGATTTTTTGAACGATAACGGGTTTACCAATATTTTGACCACCTCATACACCGCTGAAGGAGCTTTTAAGCAGCTGGAAAGTGGTGAAGCAGATGTTGTTCTCCTGGAAGATCAGGACATAGAGTTATATTGCGATATGTACGGCATACCGCGGGAAAACATTATCAACCAGCTAAAAGCAGTTGACTATGAAGGCTATATTGCGTTCTCACCTTCCACCACTAAAAGCATTATTGCTCAATGGCAAAACAATTTAGATGCCATGAAAAATGATGGCAAATTTGATGAAATTTGGAACAAATGGTACAGCGGTATTTAAGATGAAAAAGTCGTCTTAAAACGCTAAAAAGCAACTTGGCCGAAGGGTAATACTTGCGTGCATTGTCATTCCAAGAAAAATTTAAGCCGGAATGACAATGCGCAACATCGCCCGCTAGAGAACCGATAGATGCTGGGCAGAAGCTTTCTGGTATATAAATAAAGAATTTGTGAGTCTATCAAGGCAAGCATAAATTATGCGCATCTCTGCTTCCAACCAATCTGACCATTTCAATGCTAGTCAACCCAATGAATATCTGGAACTTAAAAAGTTCATCGTCTGGGTACTGATAACCATGCTGCCGCTGATCGCCATCAGCACGATCGTGAGCATCCTTAGCGGTTCACTTGCAATTTTTGGCATGGCGCTGGATTGTGGAGTTAGCCTAATACAGCATTTTTTTAACCTGTTTGCGATCATCATCATACTGCGTCAAAATTGTTTTAGTTTCCCCTACGGAACGGGAAAGCTCGAAAACTTCTCCGGACTTTTATACGCAATCATTGTTATTCCGATATCCCTGCTCATCATGTACTCCGCCTTCAAGCGTTATCTCGATCCTCCCGCCACAATAGACCTAGGAATGGCGCAGATTCCAGTATTATTGTCGATAATCCGTTCTGGAGTATTGATGGTCTGGATATTACGCATGTGCCAGAGGTTTTGTGACCATTCGCCGATGACGTATTCGTACTTCGTCAGTTTCAAGTTTGCCATAGCTCAGGATTTATCCATTGTAGCCGGTCTCCTGATCGGATTATGGGTGCAATCTTCGGGGCATCTCGGCGCCGCTATTATTTTTGATTTGATTATCGGCATATCTGTCGCAATTTACATGCTCTACACCGCTGTAGACTTATTGGGCAAAAACTTCAGATCGTTGATTGATCTGCCGCTGCCTGAGGCGGATCAGCTTAAAATTCTCAATGCCCTAACCATGGATTTCGACGCCTACGAAGGGATCGGCAACATCTATTCCCACCTAAGCGGAAGTTGCCGTTATATCCAAATTGAAATGCACTTTGACAGCGCAACCAGCGCCGAAGACATAGAGCTCTTGCGTCAAAGGCTTGAGCAGAGGTTGCGAGGGTCTTTCAATAAGCTAGTGTTTCATCTGATCCCTTTTGTGCAAAAGACCTCAAATGTGGGCTAAGAGTAATAGCGCCGACTGATGTTTAGCTGGTAGGATCATGGTGTTGTAGCCTCTTTTGCCATTGTCGCCCCCACCAACACAAATCGCCATAATTACCACTTCAATTAGAATTCACTAGCACAAATGGATAGTAAGTTTTACGCTTATTTTTTGCCGAAAAAAGACCCAAGCACCCCGCGCATTATTTGGCGCCCAAGTTGACTCCCTATAGACCTTGCTGCACTTTTCACCATAGCGTCTGCAGCACTTTGCGGTTTCCGTCCTGAACCTACCCGTTGCGATTTATCTGCTTTTTGCTGCTGCCTTTCAGCTTCGTGTCGTGCCAATTCGGTCTGTTGTTTTGTGGTTACTTCCGCTGCTTTCTTTTTCAGCAATTCGTACGCTGATTCACGGTCAACCGCTTCATTGTAGCGATTACCAATGGGGGATCGTTGCATCAAATTTAGCCGAGCTTGGGGATCGAGAGGCCCGACCTGGCTTTCTGGCGGAGAAACAAGGACTCGCTGTACTGGGGTTGGTGCTCCATTTTTATCCAATACGGAGATCAATGCTTCTCCAGTTTCCAACTGCGTCACAACTTCTTGGGTGTCAAAATCAGGGTTAGGGCGAAATGAGTCAGCAACGGCCTTCACTGTTTTTCGATCTTTCGCCGTGTATACACGTAGGGCATGTTGAATCTTCATCCCGAGTTGTCCAAGAATATTTTCTGGAATATCCAAGGGACTCTGAGTGATAAAGAAAATCCCGACCCCTTTAGAGCGAATGAGGCGAACCACCTGCTCGATCTTGTTCATAAGACTTTTTGGTGCATCGTTAAACAATAGATGTGCTTCGTCAAAAAACAGCACCAATTTAGGGCGGTCGGCGTCCCCAACCTCAGATAGTTGCTCAAAAAGCTCCGCTAACAGCCAGAGTAAAAACGCGGCATAGACGCGCGGGGAACGATGAACCAACGTACTGGCATCGAGCAGGCTGACGACACCTCGACCTGAAAAATCGCAATGCATGAGATCCGTTAACTGCAGCGCGGGTTCTCCGAAGAAATGTTCCGCCCCTTGCTCTTTTAAAACCAACAAACGGCGTTGAATGGCACCAATGCTCGCGGACGAAATATTTCCATACTCGTTGCGAAGTTGGCCTGCATTCTCCCCCATCCACAGAAGTAAAGCGCGCAGGTCCTTAAGATCAAGCAACAGCATCCCTTCATCATCCGCAATTTCGAAGGCAGCATAGATGATCCCACTCTGGGTTTCATTGAGCTCTAAGAGGTTTGCCAAGAGGAGAGGTCCCATCTCCGAAATGGTCGTTCGGACGGGATGCCCTTGCTCGTTATCAATACTCCAGAACAAGGTCGGGCACGGCTGAAGCTTGTAATCTGGAAGAGGAATCTGGGCCAATCTTTCGTCAACCTTTGGATGAGACTTTCCTGCGGCGGCAATACCCGACAGATCTCCTTTAATATCCGCAGCGAAAACGGGCACGCCGAGTTTCGAAAAACCCTCCGCAAGAACTTGCAGAGTCACTGTTTTTCCTGTTCCTGTGGCGCCAGCAATTAAGCCATGCCGATTACTCATTTTACCTAATTGTTGGACTAATCCACCTTGGCTTGCGCCAAGATTTAAGACAGGAATGGGCATGGCTCCCTCCGGTTGGTTGTTGAGGATAGATAAAAAATGAGGCCCTTGTCGGCTTCCGGGCGCACGGCGCGGCATACCAGCACCAACGATTGTCCCCCCACTGCGGATTTGGTTATTCTACACATAAAAGTCACCATACAATTATCAATTTATGCAATGGATTAAAAATATACAATGGTTCATTGTAAAACGCATCAGCAGGATCGCATCAAAAGCGTTTCCATGTGCATTGTTTTTATTGTTGACAAATAAGGTTATCAATTGCATAGTAGTCGTCGGTCAGGCGCGAGCTGACTTGTTTAAACTGCCTTCAGGCCTTGTGTAAACGCCTTAAACAAGGTAATGATTATCTGTTAACATCTCTTTCTTAACCCCTAATTTTGTATCAAAGGAGCTTAAATCATGAGTGTACTTGTAACCCGTCAGGCCCCAGACTTTACTGCTACTGCTGTTATGCCGGATGGCAGTTTTGCTGAATATAAACTCTCCGAGCAACGCGGCAAATATGTAGTGTTGTTTTTCTGGCCACTGGATTTTACCTTCGTATGTCCATCGGAGATTATCGCGCACAATAACCGCGTGAAGCAGCTCCAAGACCTCAACGTTGAGATTGTCGGTGTTTCCATTGATTCCCACTATACTCACTTGGCATGGCGCAATACTGCGGTAGAAGATGGCGGTATCGGCCCGGTACAGTTCCCAATGGTTGCGGATGTTAAGCATGAGATAACCAAAGCGTTCGGCATCGAGCATCCGGCAGCTGGGGTGGCTCTGCGCGCGTCCTTTCTTATCGATAAAGAAGGAGTTGTGCAGCACCAAGTGGTAAACAACCTCCCCTTGGGGCGGAACATTGATGAGATGTTGCGCATGGTTGATGCTCTACAGTTTTTTGAGCAGTACGGTGATGTATGCCCCGCTGGATGGAAAAAAGGCGACGAGGGGATGCACCCCACCGCTGAAGGGGTAGCTAGCTACCTGAAGGATAACGCAAAAAAACTGTAAGCAATTAAGCAGGTATTTTGAAACGTATCCCGCAAAACCCTTCACAACTTCCCCCCTGTTAAACCAACAAAAAAGCGGCTCATACCTGAGCCGCTTTTTTGTTACTGTATCTAGGGGTTAAGTCTATCAACCGCCTGCTTTTTTGGCGTCCCAGCCCTGCTTTTGCAGCAACTCAACCAGCAACTCGCGCTGATCTCCCTGAATCTCGATTATTCCATCTTTAAAGGTGCCACCGCAGCCACATTTTTTCTTTAACTGCTGTGCCAATTCTTTCAGTTCCTGCGGGGGTAATGGCAGCCCCGATATTATCGTCACGCCGCCCCCCTTGCGTTCCTTGGTCTGACGTCCCACCCGCACCACAGTGGTTCCGGGATCGAGCTTCTGCTGGATTGGGGTACACTTACAGTTACTTTTCAACTCAGCGCAGTTATTGCAATATGCAGTCGGGTCGTCGGAATATACTAGACGACTGGCGCCTGGGCTGTTATCCACACCTTTGGCATTATGCCTATTTTTCATAGCTTTTTTCCGCTTCTACCTCTGGCATGGCCCTATTTTCCATATTTCCAGCTGCTGATGGTGCGGTTTGCACCAGACACTCAACACACAACATCTCAAGGCTAGTAGCACGATTTTCATCCTTGGTTGCGGTGGGGATAATATGCGCACCGCAGGCTATTTTAAAGCAATGTTGACATACATAACCGCTGCCCTCAGTGGAGCTAAAGTGGCACACATGGCACAACCAGCGCGGTGAGTGTTTGGTGTCTGCAGTTGCCTCCATATCTCATTCTTGCTCGCACGCATGTCGCACTCTGGCCACCAGTTCTCGCGTGCGCTCTGCCATTTTATCAAACTGAAGCTGACGCGGCGCGCCAAACCACTCGATTGGCTCCAGAAAATCCCATTTGAGCTTTTCAGTTATAATGTCCAATTCACGTTGCGCTCCACCGGACCAACCTGCAGAGCCAAAACGCAGAACCGTTTTATTGTGCACTTTTTTGCGCCGAAACATATCCAGCATCCACGCCATAGGGGGAAACATCTGATATTCGTAGGTCGGCATCCCCAAGATCAATCCGCTGGAACGCCAAGCCGAGGCCACAACGTGACCGATGAGGTCATCAGGGACACGATGTATATGCAGCGGCATCCCCTCTTGGCGCACCGTGCGCTCTACGGTCTCCACCAACTGCGCCGTATTGCCATACATGCTTGACCACACTAGGGTTATCTCAGGCTCTGCCGGACCTTTCAGATACGCAGCAAAACGGGAATACGCCTCTATAATCGTCTGCGGGTTGGCGCGCCAGATAATTCCATGCGATGGAGCGACCACTTTAATCTCCAGCTCGCTCAATTGAGCTATAGCCTTGGTAACGAAGGTGGAAAAGTTTGCCACTATATTGGAATAATAGCGCAGGGCTTCAGCAAGAAAAAACTCTCGCTGCTCCAAACTGAGCTGATCGTCAAAGTGGAGCCCATCTACGACACCGAAGGAGCCGAAGCCATCGCAGGAAAACAGGGTTCCGCTCTGGAGTTCATAGGTCATAATCGTTTCGGGCCAGTGGATGTGCGGGGTCTCGTGAAATTCGAGCACTTTCCCGCCGCCTAAATCCAGGCGCTCGCCGTTTTTCACCACATGGACATTGGTATCTATATCGCAGAAAGATTTGAGCATTTTTGCCGCTTTGGACGACAGATAGATACGCACACGGGGATTTCTGGCGTGAAACTCGGGTAGCCAGCGGGTGTGATCTGGCTCCATGTGGTTGATGATCAGATAGTCAATATCTTCGGGGCGTAGATCTATGGAGGCCAGTTTACGCAAATAACACGCGGCTTCGCCGTCGATATCCTCTATAAGGTCGATAATGGCGGTTTTTTCCCCTTTTACCACATAGGAATTCAGGGAAACACCATCAGGCATGGGCCACATCCCTTCAAACAGCTGCGAACTCGGCAGATTTACGGGAATGCAGTAGATTCCATCACTTACTTGCACGGCTTTAGCCTGTCCATTCCCTGTTCCACATCCATCGTTCATATCAAAATCACTCCTAGCTTTGTGTATGTTCTTTCTATTTGGCCATTTAATCTGGCTTGTTTAGAGGCACGCAAGTACACAGCATTTATCCTGCTCTACTTGGGTGGGGGGATGATCTGTTGTCCATAGGTTTTGAATTTCTCCAGCACCCGATCCATCTCCGCATCCGGCACCAGGACCGGTTGCCCAACGTTACAACACTGATAATATATGCGCGCCACCAGCTCAATCTCTTCCGCAACATTAAAGGCGTGACCCATGTCGCCTCCGACCGTCACCAGACCATGATTGGCGAGCAAAACCGCATTGGCATTTCCGATGCCAGACACCACACTGGAAGCGAGCTCTGGGGTTCCGAAGGTGGCATAGGGGGCAAGAGGCACCTTTTTGCCCGCAAAGGCTACGAGATAATGTACGGCGGGGATCTCGCGCTGCAGGCACGCCATGGTTGTGGCATATACCGAGTGGGTGTGAACTACGGCGTTAACCTCGGGGCGCGCGTTATACAACGCAAGGTGAAAACTTAGCTCACTCGAGGGTTTCAACGCTCCCTCAACCACAGCGCCGCTACGGTTGACAATAACCACATCCTCTGCGCTCACATCGGCGTAATCAACCCCGCTCGGGCCGATGGCGATTAGATCATGCTCTCGGCACAGGCAGCTCAAGTTACCGCCGCTGCCGGTAGTAAGGCCGGAAGAGATCATCTTCAGGCCGTATTTAACTATCAGGTTTCGTTCCTGCTCCAGCTCCATCGTCTGCTCCCGTTCCTACTTATATGCCTACGTCTGCGCGTGTAAATCGCGTCTGCCCATGCGTTGCAAAAACGCAACTAACGCCTTAAGGTTACGATTTACCACCTGCTCCGGGCGTACCCCAGCGTGATTCAACGCGGCAACGGCGTCGGTAAATTCCCCCACTCCGCTGCTGATATGGGCATCGCTACCGACAGCGATCAGGGCTCCCTTTTCGGCACACAGACGCGCGATTTCGAGGCAGTTGGGGGTGCTGTTTTTCCGGCTAGTGGTGAATGACGAGCTGTTGATCTCCAGCGCGGTGCCGGTACGTATGGCCTGCTCCACAATGGCAGCATAGTCGATGGGATACGCGGGATTGCCCGGATGGGAGACGATATCCACCTCGGGGTGCTCCATCACCTGCAGCATGGCGCGGGTGTGTTCGCTTGCATTTGCACCGCGGTAGCCACACCCATCGTGGAGTCCGGCTAGGACGATGTCGAGTTGCAGCAACGCCTTCTCCTCTAGGTCAAGCTTCCCGTCATCAAGGATGTTGGCCTCCACCCCGCGCAGCACCCTCACCCCATCTATGAAGGGAGGGATAAAACGCAGCGCCATAAAATGGTACAGATGCGGGCCACCCGGTAGCGCCGGACCGTGGTCGGTAATGGCGACCCCCTCCAATCCGCGTTTGCGCGCGGCGGCGACAATCTCCTCCACGGTGCTGAACGCATGTCCCGAGGCTACGCTGTGCACATGGGTATCCACCATCGGCGCGCAGCACTGTTCTGGCACAAGCATGCTTACACTAGCAACCGGTTTGTCTGTCATCGCGTCTCCATCAAACTTAGGCCAACTTAGACCTTACTGCTCAAGCCATTGAGCTTCAATCAATTCCCCACAGGCTAAAGTTGGGCGTTGTTTTTGTGTGCTATTGTCTCCGTCTATTTAGCCTATTATCTTAACATGCCCGAAAAGGCTTGTCAGGTGCATTGACCACATTGTAAATTGTACTATTTTACTGTGCTGGCATAAAGAAAGTATGTTTGTATATGAACTCCTGTGTGAACTCTTGCGATACTCTTTTAAATATAAGCCGCCCGGGGCGCTATCTCGGCGGCGAAGCTGGATCAATCCGTAAAAACCATGCGGATGTCGCTCTCCGCTATGCGCTGGCATTTCCTGATGTGTACGAGATCGGCATGGGTCACACAGGCAGCGCGATTCTGTACCAGATTCTCAACAGTGTGGAGTGGATTGCCGCCGAGCGTGTCTACTGCCCGTGGCCCGATATGGCGGAGCAGCTGCGTCAACACGCCAGCCCTTTAAGCTCCCTGGAATCGGAGACGCCGCTAGCGCAGTTTGACATCATCGGTTTTACCCTGCAGCACGAACTGTGCTACACCAACATTCTGCACATGCTCGATTTGAGTGGTATTCCACGCAGACGCGAGGATCGCAGCGAAACCGACCCAATTATAATAGTTGGCGGTCCCTGTGCTTTCAACCCTGAACCACTAGCGGACTTTATCGATATCGCCCTGCTTGGCGACGGCGAGGAAGCTGTAGTTGAAATCTGCGAAGCAATCCGCACCAAAAGAAAACAGGGACTCGGGCGCCGCC
>Ga0265295_1006915_pt1 | contig 13410 bp, 10 predicted proteins | sample Munlansysbiofilm_FD_192503 | JGI IMG/M metagenome (GOLD analysis project Ga0265295, IMG submission 192503) | Leachate microbial communities from a municipal landfill in Southern Ontario, Canada - Methane capture system biofilm | ecosystem: Engineered > Solid waste > Landfill > Unclassified ... | reverse complement strand
TTCGAATCTGCAAAACTTTTAGCGATTATTTTTTATAAAAAATATAACCCGTAATCACCGCCACTTCACTCATCACTTCCCCCTGAAAGCGGATGCAAAAGTAGACCTTTTTTAAGTCACATCCAAATTATTTAAAACCTTTTTTAAAAGAAATATGAAAATAAAATGCAATTCATTATTTATCAGTTATTTAAAATTTAATCAATTTTGTGAAAATTATGTTGTATAGCATAAATTCACTCTAATAATTAGATTTATTCGCCATAAACAATGGTTGGCTAGCACAAAAAAGGCCGTAATAAAAAACCGATATTTCGTAAAAACAGCTGTTAAATTACTTTTTCCCATAAGATGGATCGAGTTTCGCACGTACAAAAACAGCAGCAAAAATACTTGGAATGGTACAAATACATACCCAAATAAAGAATAGGGTGTACCCTATTTGCTCTTGAATCCATCCCGAGATCATACTTGGGAGCATCATTCCGAGTGCCATAAACCCAGTTGCGATGGCATAATGTGCCGTTTTATATTCTCCATCGGCTATATTAATAAGGTAAAGCATATAAGCAGTGAATCCAAATCCATATCCAAACTGCTCTAAAACGACAAAAATAGCGGCCATAGATACGCTCGGTTGGTAATAAGCTAAGAAAACGTAAAATATATCTGGTAAATTAATCAGTAAGGCCATGGGAATAATCCAACGTTTAAGCCCATGACGCGAAATTAAAACTCCGCCTATGATACCTCCGAGTAGTAATGCTGCGACTCCAAACGTTCCATAAATGAGCCCGTAAGTAGATGTGGACATATTCAATCCACCATTTTCAAGAGTGTCTAATAAAAAAGGAGATGCTATTTTAGATAACTGTGCTTCGCCAAGACGATAGGTTAGAATAAAAAAGAACATTAAAGCCACATCTTTTTTCTGAAAAAACGTGACAAATGTATGCCCAAAATCGCTAAACATTTCTGCGGGAGAAACCATTTTCTTGGATTCATCGGAAATGGGTTTAGGTAAAATAAAAAAATGATAAAGCGAAAAACCTATAAAAAGTGCTGCCAAAAGAAAAAAGGTCAAGCTCCATGCTAACGGGATATTGCCCTTAACAGAAGTGATTATTTTACCTTCGGACAACAAACCTGCCAACATAACCAAAACGCCTTGACCAAAAATGGTAGCCAAACGATAACACGTATTACGAATACCAACAAAAAAGGATTGATCACCAGATGTCAAACCCAACATATAAAAACCATCGGCAGCAATATCGTGCGTAGCCGAGCTAAAAGCGAGCAACCAAAAAAACGCAAGTGTTGCTTTTATATAAAATGTTGTAGGAATAAAAAACGCCACGCCTGCAAAACCTGCCGCGACTAGAAATTGCATCGCAATAATCCAAAAACGTTTGGTCTTGATTAAATCGACAAAAGGGCTCCATAATGGTTTAATAACCCAAGGCAAATAAAGCCATCCCGTATAAAAAGCGATGTCGCTATTGGACATTCCTAGATTTTTATACATCACCACGGCAATGGTCATAACAGCCACATAAGGCAAACCTTGGGCAAAATACAGCGTAGGAATCCATTTCCAGGGCGATTTTTTATGAGATTGATTCATTTTAATAAGCGGCGTTTAATGTGGCACCTCGAAAATAGTGTTGTAAAATTTGATCGTACGTGTAACCTTTGGCGCCCATCACGGCAGCACCTATTTGACATAACCCAACGCCATGCCCCCAGCCTGCTCCCGTAAGAACAAAACCATCGGTTGTTGTATCGACCACGAAGGCAGAGCTATGCAAATGTGATTCTGAAAGCCATTTGCGAATTTCCAACTCTTTACCAACAATGAGCGTACGTTTGGTGCCTATAATTTTCAATTTGGTGATACGACCAGAGGCGCCACGTTCTAATGGTAGTAAATCAACCACCGTTCCAAAATCAATACCTGAACGTTTTTTTAATAACTCTGATAATTGTTCTGTGGAATACTGTACTTTCCAACGGTAGAAATCCTGCGTTTCCTGGTCGTATTGATTGAGCACTTGACTCAAAATTTGTTGGTCGGATGTATTACAAAATGCATCGGGCGATGTACGAATCCAACGTTCGGCATTTTCCTCAACCGATAAATCGGGTAACTCACTGCTTGAAGCATCGTCGCGTACAGGCGTGAGGTAATCATAATGTTCGTCAGCCCAACAGCTTTCAAACAGTTCGGAAACGCCGCCACAGGATTTTGAAAAACGAGCATCACAGATTTCGCCTTTGTAAACCAACACTTCGCCACGTGTTTCATCGATAGCTTGACGAATTAATAATGTACGCGCGCGCGCGATTCCTTGGTAGCGTTGACAGTGGTCGTCGGCACAAACATCAAATAATTGATGCGCATCACGTTCATACCATTTTATCAACGTGTCGTCAGACGTGTTTTGTTGAGCAAGGTGTAATTCCGATTTAGGTTTATTCCACATGGGCGCTAAAAGCCAACTACGAGAAATAACCGCATGAGCTTTCAGAAATTCTAACGAAGCGGTTGCACTCATTTCGGAGGCAATAACGGAATATAAATAATCTTCTGCAGCAATATCGTTAATTGCCCAAAGCGTATCGTTGTCAACTATCACTCTCAATGCGCCTTGGAATTGCTGATGCTCGCGCCGTTCCCAATGAAATTGAATGCCGATAGTTACATCCTTGAGTTCAAAAACCGCATCCTTCTGTTGAGGTTCAAATACAAGCTCATCAAAATAATGATTTTCAAATTTAATCTTACCAGCCACCAATTCTGCACAAAAAGAACCTTTGTAACGCTCTTTAGTTTGAGCACAACAAAAATCGCCATGCAATTCGAACTTCAATGTTGGCTGAGACATAATACCTACGGCAATGACTGGTTCTTCAGCAGCTTTTGGTAATTGCTCTTGGGTAGATAACGCTTGGGCGTCAGAAATGGGCTCAAAATCGAAATCGGGCACAAACGTATTACCAACGCCTTCAGTCGTTTTTTCTTTATATGGAAATGCTATGGCCATATGATGCGAGTTGATTGTTGTAAAATATCACGGATGTCATCTTTAGTTATACGTTCAAAATGAGCGCGTACCGGCGTAATAAAAACGCCCGACATTTCAACCGTTGCTGGACTTACGAGCAACTGTTCATCGCTTTGTGCGGTATATTGCCAAGGACGAAAATTAGCACGTGGCAAGACCAACGTAAAATACGTATCGTCCTCATAAAAACAGACAATATTCATCATCGGTTCTTCCGATGGATGCGATTGAAGCAGCTGATATAATTCACAAAAATCATGTTCAGCAGATTCTACGGTTTTAGATTCCAGCGCCACAACCGTGCGTAAATAATTGAGAATCGTAAAATAGGGCGTATTAGGAACTGGCGTTTTTAAACGAAAATAGTCGTTAACAAGAGGCAAAAAAGATTTAGTGCCTGCCTGAAAATGCATGTGATCTGGAGCTGAAGCACCGCACTGAGGGCCATTATAAAAAATAACAAGTTCGGGCAATGCCTTCGCCAAAGTGAGCATATCAGCAAAACAGGGACGAATTAGTTGTGGTACATGCGCATGTCTCGGAATGGTAAAATGTTGAGGAAAAATAGGAAATGGATTAACCAAAATAGTATAGTCGCCAAATTCCACACCTTGCTGTTCTTTTGGTCTATTTTCAGCGCACAAAAAACAAGGTCGTTCTGCAATCGTTTTAGCATCTATTTTGGCGCCCGACGACACCATACGAGCTGGATTAAACTGCACAACAATTTGAAACGCCCCAAAATCGACTGTTTTAGAACAGACCGAATGTAAGTCGCTGAAATTCTTATGCGCCAACTCCCAATTTTGTAGTTGGCTTGTAAATAAAGCGTTTACTTGTTCCTGAATTGTCATAGATTCATATTGCTAGAATTGTATAGCCCTGTTATTAAACGGATTTTTTTTGACTCAATTTTGACTCAATTCTATTTTGTATTTGCTCTGATTTATTTGACAAGAAATCGACAATAGGATTAGTAACCAGGAGTCGCAGTTTATCTAACAAAACAACGCCAAACATCAAAACTACCACGATTAACAGCGCTATTCCTACAGTTTGAGGCGTTAAAATACCATACGTCTGGTTAATACGCACGAACCATTCGCGAAAAAAGAAATGGTCGTGCACCAAATAAACAGCCAATACCGAACCCGCAAACCAATTGATAAAACGAGCCTGAAATGCCAGTTGCTTAAATGCCAAAAATAACGCCACAGACGACAGCACTAACAATGGATTATTGTACTGAAACTGCTTGAACATATTGGCAAAATTGCCCACATACAACTGCCGAAAAGCGATAAGACCTATCACTAACGATAAGCCAACGTATACGCCCCAAGAGACACTACTTTTAATACGAATAGAAGATTCAAAACGACGTAAAAGTTGCCCAATGTAATAGATAAAGACAAAATGTAACACATTGTATCCAGTCTCATTGATATACGAAGAACCCAAATGAAAACCAAACCAAAATGTCAAAATGCTTAACAAAATAAGTCCATAAATAGCCTCTTTGGAAGTAAAAGCCGCTACCGCTTTATTGATAAATGGCGATAAAAACATCAATCCGACATAACACGTAATAAACCAACCAGAATGGAGAAAAACCTCTTCTAATGGTTGTAACGAAAAGACATAAGCCGTATGATGCGTGTACGCCACAAGTACATCGTAAGCATACGAGTAAAGCAAACACGTAATGAGCAATGCATAAAATGACTTGAATTTGAGTTTAATGCCATAAAAACCAGAGATAAGCAAAAAACTATTGACGCCCACTACAAAAAACGCATTCAAAAGAATCAAACTAGCAGCCACAGGAATGTTCCCAACAGGAAAGATAGAAGGCTCACCCAACGACAGCTTCCACATTTGCGTACCGTGCACAATCATATGATGCAGCACAATAAAAGCCATTGCCACAATACGCAATAACTCAAAATTCGAATCTCTTGTTGTTTGGTTTTTATTCATTATTTTAAATTCATTCGCATACGAGCGATAAGTTCAAAGGTGCGAATTTTATCTTTATACAAATTGTTGGCATTTTGTTTCACAATATCCAGTGCGGCATCGGAGTTTCCTTCCCATCTGCGGCACAAATAGAGCGATTGATAAATACGCCCAATTTGGTAATCGCGCGAAAAACGCAATCCCAACGCATAATCTTCGCCATAACTAGTATTTGGCACACGTATATCGCGCAATAACGGCGTATAAAAAGCCCGTGGTGCACCCAAACCATTGATACGAAGTGCATTGTTTCGGCCATTGTCAGGCGTCCATTCCTTATGGTCAATCAATCCTGGGGCAATCACTTCCATATCGCCATTGGTCATGGTATAAGAACCAACCAGCATCGCGCAATTTTGTTCGTAAAAAGCATCTACCATAGTTTGCAAGGTATGTTCGTCTTGATACACATCGTCCGAATCCAACTGAACAGCAAATCGACCACAATCCTTATAATCAACGCCCACATTCCAACAACCACCAATACCCAAATCGGTACGATTAGGAATGAGATGCACCACGCGCGAATCCTGCTGAGCGTATTTCTCAATAATTTCAGGCGTTTTATCGGTCGAAAAATTATCGATAATAAGTAAGTTAAATGGGAATTTTGTTTGCTGTTTCAACACCGATTTTATGGCATCTTCGAGCGTACGCTCACGGTTACGAACGGGAATAATAACCGATGCTTCATAGTCGAAAACTTGTTCGTCAAACTGAATGGCTTTAAATGTTGGCGCCAAATAACCACCAATACATTTCAAATGGTCGGTACAAGCCGCTTCCATTTCTAATTGTACCGCCCGATTTTTCGGATCGACATAATCAAATTGCTTTTCGCCACTTTGACGCATATCGTGCTCAACTTCGGTATACAAATATTCGTTGATGTGTTGAATGGATGCCGATTGACTTACTTTTAAACGTAAATCGTACAAACCTGCAAAGGCGTATTCAACCGACATCTGCGCTACTGCTTTTTTAAGTTCAGTGGCATTATAAACCAAAACAGACCCAAAATTAAAGTCGTCGCGTAAACTGCCCAACTGATAATCGATAGTTGGTACAGAAGCACGCGTTCCATTTTTCAGTTCATAGTAATCGGAATAGAGCAAGCCAGCATTAGCCGAAGTTGCTAAATGATAAAATCGCTCCAAGGCATATTGCCCCAATTCGAGTGGCGTGTATTTGGTATAAATCAGTGATAATTGGGCATCAGAATGAGCCGCTATTTGAGCTATCGTGTTAGTACTTGTCAAACTGTCAACAGGTAATGTCACACAATCAGGATAAGTACAACCGTTGGTTGACAATAAATAAATAGTACCAACAAAATCCGATTGGCGCAAGTCTTCAATCGTTGTTTTTAATTGTGTGGCATCTTGTGCCGGAATGAAGCAATTAATTTTTTTCATAGTTATTTTATGGTTCGTCAATTAAAAAGCGCATAATTTGTCGCATCAAATCGTCACGCATCGGATCAGACGTAAGTGATTCAAATGGGAATCCGAAAACCAACGTGCGATAGGTGCCTTTGTGAGCCACTGCGGCACTTATATTATTCTGCCCGTAACGCATAATGGTAAATGCATTTTTGTTGGCAGGCTCAATTCCATCGGGCGATTCCACGTGATATTGCACCGAATTTAATGCCGTGCAAAACTCAAATTTGCCTGTAAATGAACTGTTAGGCGCGTACACAGCCGAGACATTCCCTTTTTGCGCAGCTCGGTCGGTGCGCCACGTATAATTCAAAATAGATTCGGCAAAACGTTTGTCGGAATCATTCACCGATGCTGATTTCCATAAATCGGTGCCGACATAAGCACCACTCACCACCAACGCTCCGCCTTGCAAACAATAGTCGGTCAACGCCTTTTGCATAGAGGGCGTGAAGGTTTTAAAATCCGCTGTCGTTCTATTTGTACCCAAAAACGACTGTTTTTGTTTTCCTAAAATGAAATCAACAGCTTTGTAATCGGCTAAATTAATGCAGCGGTCTTCTACTGCCTCATTGCTACTCGACACAAACGAATAACCTGCTTTCACAAGTGATTTACCATGAACAAATGGATAATCAAATGTATTACCAGCGATGATTTCCGTCTCATAATCGCTGTTACTAGCTCCCCAACCAGGTGCATCGTCGTCACGCCAAGGTTCTAAACGCGAAAATTCATGTTGTGCACCCACATAAGAAATGTTGCGTACATAAGGCACTCCGGCATCCAACCAATCGGGAAATCCTGCAAAATCGCCAGACGAAAATCCTTCTGGAGCAGAAATTCGGTCGAAACCATTCACAACCAAAACAGTATGTGTGGCGCGACTATTTTTGCAAACCGACAAAATTTCAGAAGGGAAACTGGCGCCACCATCGTTCACCGCCACCACTTTGTAACTATAAAGTTTATCGGCTACAACAGGTAATTTGCAAGTCGTTTCATGCACCAAAACACCATTATCAAAACCGCCATCATCCACGCGCTTATATACCACATAAGCGTTAGGAAAAGCCGTTGATTCGAGTGTGTCGGTAACAGAACGCCAATTGAGCAGAACGCTATCGCCTGCTAACTGAGCAGAAAAATGACTGATAGGTAATGGTTGTACCACGTAAGGTGTGCCATTTTGAACGGACAAAAAGCGCAAAATACCTTTATAAATAGAGCGACAAACCGTAAATTGAAAACGTGGATCTAACCCAAACTGCATATCGGTAAAATTTTGATGCGACAGCAATTCAAGCAACATCGTTGGCACTTCTGGACGACGCGATTCGGCATACGACTTATTCCACAACCCACGGAATGACCAATTCGGATCGTACAATTTACGCATATCATTCACAATAGACATAGCTACCAAATCGGTTAAATCGCGAGACGCGTAACGCGATTGCCCATTGGGAAAGATTAAATTAGTATCTTCATTGGTTAATTGCGTCGTATAAATACCAAGTGTGCCCACAATGGTATCTTTTTTACAACCAGCATCGCTATGAAAACCAAGTGCCAAGTCGATTGGAATGCCTAAGCCAGACTTATTGGGAACATTTACCGAACCTTGATTAAGCCAATTCACCCAAATACCACGCGAAACATAATCATCCATGTAATCGTTAAATCCGTTGGAATAACGGTACACTTCGGTTGGTGCGCCAGCCCATTGCAACCAATAACGTCCAGCTTCGAGGTAACGTGCACGACCAGAAGTTTGACATTCCGAAGTTGGAAAACAAGACAACATGCGCGTGCTACGTGGCTTCACGGAATCGAGCAAACTGCTATCAGCCAAACAGCGCAACATATTACCCATGCCACCACCAAAACGAGCAGCATCGGCTACCACTAAACCACCAGAAACGCTTTGATTGGTCAAACTCACTTTTCCGAAATCGGGACGTACGCCTTTTTTAAAATGAAACGTGCCTAAATAAATCCACGTGCCGCCGCCCATTTTTTGATTCACCGTAAATTCTGTCACACCACCAGCATGATGCACTTTATAATGCGCATCGGTAACGCTACCTGTATCACTTTTATACGCAATTGAAACGGCATAATCACCATCGGCAGGAATATTGGGAATCCATTCAAAGGTGACATGGGAAACCGTGTCACTTTGAACCACACGACAAGTGCCTTCTTTAAACGGATTTTGAGTATCGTTGTAAACGGCTCGTTTATGAGCAAAACCAGACGTATCTCGGCATATAACAGCTTGATTATCGCATATTTCGCTATAAAACGAAGTGGTCACGGAGTCATCATTATCCACAATCACTTCGTGCGTTTGTGTATCGCGTTCACGAGGTAAAAACACATTGGCACCTGCATTTTCGAGCATCGGAAGCAAATAAGGCAACACATACGACATAGTAAATTTGTCTTCCACCGTTTCAAAAACACGTGCCCGTTGCCAACGCCAGCGATCGGTTCGTTGGTCGAAATACCAACCATGACCATGCCACAAGGCAATGTTGCGATTGGTGAATCCTAAAGGAGCCAAATAGGGTTTAGACGTATTGGTAATAAAAGCCGAGGGCGTTTTATTGGTGAGCGACAAGCGCAAGGAATCGACCGCATTATTACGATAAGCATTCGGAATGAGTGAAGAAATTGGCACCTCATCGGCATAAATAACTACCTTGTATTTCGGATAATTATCAGCTATAAGGTGAGCGACTTCGCTATTCATGCGCTCAACTAATTCGGGACGAAAGGAAATAGAGCCAAAATAGCCGTTGGCAAACACACTAAACGTTTTAGTGCGTTTATTGACATTGACGCCTTTTAAGTTGAACTTACCTAACGTTTGGTATTGAGTGGCATAGCCATCCATCCATGTAGCGATGTCCGATTTTAATGCTTTTAGATTTACGCCAAAGACAGTCGTCGCCAGAAACAACGAGACAGCAAGCAACCATATCTTTTTTGTCATACCGAATAATTTATTTGAAACCTCAAAGATAACCTTTTCATGTTATTCTACCAATGTATACGGCAAAAAATTTATTAACAAAGAATCGTTGTCAAAGCCGATTATTTTAGCTTAATTTGCAGATTAAATAAATCAAAAGCAGATGATTTTAATAGCAGATAGTGGTTCCACATCTACCAACTGGGTTTTAGTGGAACACGGAAAGAGCGTACAGTCATTATTTACACCAGGAATTAACCCGTTTTATCAAACACCAGAAGAGATAGCTGGCGAAATTGCCACATTAACACTGAACGTAAAACCATCCAGTGTCAAAGCTATTTATTTTTATGGTGCAGGCTGCGTGGCCGACAAAATTGAAATGGTAAAACAAGCTATTGCACAATCGTTTACACAATCTCAAATTTATGTGGAATCGGATTTAGTAGCTGCTGCACGAGGCTTGTTACAACATGAAGCTGGCATCGCTTGCATTTTGGGTACAGGTTCTAATTCCTGTTTTTACGATGGAAAAGATATTGTAAGCAATGTTTCGCCACTTGGTTTTATTTTAGGCGACGAAGGAAGCGGAGCGGTGTTAGGTAAGAAATTTATTGCCGATTGTTTAAAAAATCAACTACCTGAAGAGTTAAAAAATAAATTTCTCACTACATTTGGCTTAACAACCAATGACATTATCAATCATGTCTACCGGAAACCGTTCCCAAATCGTTATCTGGCTCAGTTTACACCGTTTTTAGCCGAAAACATGGCAGAACCAGCCATCTACAATTTAATATTTGACAGTTTTACGGACTTTTTTGTACGTAACGTCATGCAATATCCTAATTTTGACGAATATCCCGTATCATTTGTTGGTTCTATAGCTTATTATTTCAAAGATATTTTGGAAGTGGTAGCCTTTGAACTCCGCATCACACTCGGCGAAATTAAGCAATCTCCGTTAGAAGGATTGGTTGCTTTTCACTCAAACCTTTAATCACAAACTCGATGAAACATAAAATAGCACAGTTCTTTTCATTCGCATTCATGCCGTTTTTAACGCCAGTTTACGCTATTCTCATGTTGATGAATATGTGGTATGCTCGTCTGTTATTCGACGATCATGGACGTTTAATTATTGTGCTCAGTGTTGTGATGTTTACCATGATTATTCCAGCATTGGCTACCACTATTTTAATAAAAACTGGCATCGTTAGCGATTTATATATCAAAAACCGCAAAGAACGCACATGGCCGTACATCATTACTTTTCTGTCGTATTTAGCTTGCATCCGTTTTTTTGTATGGATTGGTATTGGCAAATGGGTCATTCTAATAGCACTAGGCACCACTATTGGCTTAATGGTTATTTCTTTGGTAAATTTATGGTGGAAAATTAGTGCGCACATGAGTGGTATGGGAGGATTATGTGGTTCTATTTTTGCAGCATCATTTGTGTTTCACAGTAATCCCGTATGGCTTTTTATTAGCATTATTCTGTTGAGTGGCTTGGTAGCGTGGAGCCGTTTAGAATTGAAAGCACATACACCTGGGCAGCTCACAGCAGGATTTTTAGTTGGTTGTTTAGGAACATTCTTACCCATTTTATTTGTGTGATGAAATCAAAAATATTAGTCATTCTAATTTATTTTTTGAGTGTGCCATTGGTAATGGCGCACACCCTTGATTTGCCTGTAGAATTGAAAAATGCTACTGTCAGCTTCATTGTGACCGACGTAGAAACTGGCAAAACCATACTCGAACACCAATCGGCTCAAAGTGCCACACCAGCGTCTATTACAAAACTGATTACGACCGCCACCGCATTAGAATTATTAGGTCCCGATTTTAGATTCTCCACCACGGTAGCTTACGACGGTACTTTAGTCGATGGTATTCTTAAAGGTAATTTATATATCGTTGGTTCGGGTGACCCCACTCTTGGTTCAGCCTATTTTCAAGATGAAAATTGTTTAGCCAATTGGGCCGACAAACTTCAAAAACTAGGCATCAAAGAGATTCAAGGCGATATCGTTGCTGATGCGTTGCTATTTGATAAAGAGCCATTACCTGCTCGTTGGACTTGGGAAGATATAGGCAACTATTACGCTGCTGGCGTATATGGACTCTCTATATTTGACAATACAACGTACATCACGTTAAGTTCAAAAGAAATAGGTTCAACGCCTAAAATTATCGATATAAAACCAGCTAATATTGATTTAGAACTGAACAATTTCGTTAAAGTTACCGCCATAAAATCTGATAGTACCTATTTGTATGGCATTCCATACGATTCGCATCGTGTACTGCGAGGAGCTATGCCTGCCAATCGCGCCAAATTTGTGGTAAGAGGCGACATGCCAAATCCGCCACTCTATTTAGTACAACAATTAAAACGTGAATTGATTCAGCGCGACATCACAGTAACAGGCACTGCCACAGATCAAATAACCTCTATTGAACGTCGCACAACGCTCTTTACACATCAATCTCCCAAATTGAGTGAAATTTGTCGCATAACCAACTTTTTCAGTAATAATAATTACGCCGAACATCTTTTTAAACAACTGGCTCTACAACGTAGTCCATTGGCAACAAATACAATCGCCGAAGATGTGATACTCAATTTTTGGCGCTCGAAAGGCATCGACACGCAACCAGTTTTGCTCAACGATGGTAGTGGTTTATCGCCTATGGATGCGTTCCCAGCAGAGTTTTTAAACGCCATTTTGGGTTATATGATTCGCAGTTCCAATTCACAACCATTTCTCGAAAGCATTCCACGAACAGGCGTAGAAGGTACTGTGAAAAACTTTTTAAACAGCCCTGAAATAAAGGCTTATGTACGAGCTAAAAGCGGTAGTATGACAGGCGTTCAAGCGTATGCTGGCTATATTCATAAACCAGATAACATCTATAGTTTTTGCATTATTATAAACCATTACAACGGTTCGCGAGCGCAATTACGTAAAACAATTGAAACATGGTTGTCGCCAATTCTGAAATAAACCGCATACATCTGCTAGAAGTTGACTCTACGAATGCTTGGTTACGAAATAACCTAACCCAGCAGCGTCATGGATTTGTGGTGTCGACCGACTACCAAACAAGCGGGAAAGGACAAGCTGCCAACAAGTGGGAATCGGAACGAGGAGCCAATTTACTGTTTAGTTTATTATTTGAACCAACCAAAATTCCCGTTGAACAACAATTTGTGTTGTCACAATTAATTTCCATTTCGATTGTCAACACGCTGCGCGAGGAACTTGACAAGCCAGTCACCATAAAATGGCCCAATGATATTTATGTGGGCGACCAAAAATTGAGTGGTATTCTCATCGAAAATACCATCATGGATGGGCAATTAGCCAAAGCTATTGTTGGCGTCGGATTAAACGTAAACCAACAAACCTTTACAAGTGACGCTCCCAACCCTGTTTCGATGTATCAACTTCGCGGTAAAACTTTTGACCGTGATTTGCTCTTACACAAACTGATAACCAATATTTTAGTTGATTACGAACGATTTGACTTGAATCAATTGAGCCAATTACAAGCTACCTATTACGAACTATTGTATTGCAACACAGGTTATCATCGCTTCAAAACAGCGGAAGAAGAATTTGAAGCCGAAATTGACAGCGTTTTACCTACTGGACCAATTCGTCTGCGTACAAAAAAAGGCGAATACAAACTATTCGCCTTTAAAGAAGTTCAATTCGTAATTGCTTCTCGCTAATTTCTCCGAAAAAATTATCTTTTTGCTCTGTTTTGTATCGCTGTGTTAATCCAATGGTTGGCAAGTTGTTTGGTGTCGGCGCCTAATGAGCGAGCCAAGTATAAAGCCATCGCCAGCACAAGCAGACAGAGTTCTTGAATTTGATCCAGATTCTGC